>ERZ779880.246-NODE-246-length-78635-cov-14.277081_pt1 | contig 78635 bp, 70 predicted proteins | sample MGYA00511555_ERZ779880 | MGnify/ENA primary metagenome ERZ779880 (study PRJEB29588, sample SAMEA2145815) | human gut metagenome | biome: human gut; feature: human-associated habitat; material: faeces | place: Denmark | collected 2008/2010 ... | reverse complement strand
ACAATGGCCGACCACTACATTTTTATATTTAATCGAGTTTATCGGACAGCAATAAATAGATTTATTGCTTAATAACTTAAAATATGACCAACAAAATAATGGAGAAAGTGCTCAACAAATTGTGATTCATTCATTGTATAGAAACACATAACAAAAAGTCTTTTATATCATTGTCATCAATATTCTCGGATATACAACAAAAATATCCAACAATAAACATCTATTCAAGAGGATAGATAAAAATCTATTTGTAATATTGCAGAAAAATGAGCAAAACATGTTCCGTTTGCTTAAGATTATAAGAAACTATAGGGAAGAGATTAGTTATATAGAAATCAAACAATTAATCACAGATAAAATGCCAATTAAAGTAGCTCTTTTACTAGATACTTTGATATACACTTTTTCCCTAAACTATCATAGAAAAACGCGTTTATAAAAGGGCTTGCCCTATTCACTTTTTTAAAAGAGGGAAGCCTAATTCCCCCTTCCTAAAAAGGGCGTTAGAAAAAGACAGTTTAAAATGGCAGCAAGCTGGATAATTTTGTTATGTAATTTACAGAACAGAGAATCGAATTTTTGCCATAATTTGGATCAAAATATTATCAGCTGCACAATATATACAACACACAAAAAGAATCGTAAGAAGGGCTTAAAACTAGCTAAATTCAAAAGTTATTCTCCAGCAGCTACAGTCGTTTTATCATATTAAGAGCAATAGAAAACCAATACAGACTTGGATCTTTTTTAATAAAAGTCCCCAATATATCATATACGACTGAAACAATTTATATTGGGATGTCCAACACAATTATACAACAGGATAACCTCAAGAAATAGATTTTTTGTTGTACACTATACCTATCAAAAATATGATTAGAACAAAATAACAATGAACAAGAAAATAGGGCTTAAAGTAGCAAACAAATAAACTGGATCGCTCTAAATGTAAGTATAGTATAGAAAGGATAATAGTATCTAACAAAAAACTTTTTTAAGATGCATTAAAACCATACTTTTATTCTAAATTGACATAATCAAAATCCAAACAATAACCTCATCATTTCATCAATTCATCAAAAAACAATTGTATCACATAACGTAGAATTGTATAAAAAAGCAATAAACACTTTTATATTTAAACGACATTTCATACTTTTGAGATACATCTTTTGTTTTTCACTATCAATGCCCAGCACAATAGTAATAATTTATAACAATATACATCATGATTAAAATTTATAGTATGAATACTTGTCCGGACTGTATTTATGTTGAAGAGCAGATACAGGGAGACGACAGATATGAGATTATAAACATAGGTTCGCATGTAAAATATTTAAAGGAATTTCTAAGGATCCGTGATAACAGCCCTGTTTTTAATGAAGCGAAAAAAGTTGGAGCTGCAGGTATTCCATGCTTTGTTCTAGAGGATGGTTCTGTTACACTCATACCAGAAGAAGCCGGACTTGCTTCAAGACCAATTACAGAAGGAATGTCATGTAATATAGACGGAAGTGGTTGCTGATATAAACTATATTTTGAGACATCTAACCTATCATATAATAAAGCTAAAATATGAAATCTGTTTATTATATGATAGGTTGTACTCAAAAATGACCTCTAATCACAAATTGATCTTAGATAATAATTGGCAGTTCTATATGAATGTTTACTATCTTTCTCCTCTATGAATCGTGTATATTGGAAATATAGCTTCTGATATAATGCAATGATGATGAATATGGTATACTTACCTGCCGCTTGTTGTATGGGAAAATTTTGCCAATAAGGATTTATAAAAATGTAATCCTAGCAAAGGACTCAACTATATTGAGAAATTAATGGAATATCTTTTTAAGTCATCCGATGAACATTGAAGATATTTCCGTATTTTTGAAATACAAATCAAAATGGCCTACAATGGAAATTCATAATTTGTTAGATGTCAAATCAAGAACCGAGCTGCGTGAATGGTTAATACAGAACCACAAAACTGAGAAAGAATGCTGGGTAGTGGTAAAACGTGGTAGACCTACGGATAACAATACTTTCTGGTATATCGATGCTGTAGAAGAAGCCTTATGCTTCGGTTGGATAGACAGTACTACTAAAAAATAGCAGATGATGTAACAGCCCAGAAACTTTGTCCACGAAAGCCAAGAAGCAATTGGTCTGAGCTCAATAAAGAAAGATGCCGAAGAATGGAACGGTTAGGACTGATGACCGATGCCGGAAGAGCCGTTCTACCGGATATGTCATCTAATGGTTTTACCATAGACAAGGATATATTGCAGAGGCTACAATCCGACCCTGTAGTGTGGAACAATTTCTGCCAATTACCTGATTTATATAAGCGTATTAGGATTGATACTATCCAAATTAAAAAGAATCAACCCGAACTTTTTGAAAGCCGCCTGAATAAATTTATAGAAAATACCCGAAAAGGACTTCTTTACGGAGAATGGAATGACAACGGAAGATTATAAAAATACAGAAAAGCATTAATCTATTTCTATTTTTATTACCTTTGTACATAGGATATTAAAAACAAAGATTGTTCAACCTATGAAATGGCAATTGTGCATATAGCTGCTCATAATAAATAGCATTTTCAATTCAAGCTATTAATATACAGGCTTATAATACAGGTCTGTATTTCTTTATTTTGCCATTATATCAAATAATTACCTTACAAATAAGTTATGTCACCAGTTGACAGGACTTGTTGTATTTTATCATGTTGAACAATGAATTATACATATAAAAACATATGGCTCATCAACTTTCCGGTTATGATGAGCATCCTTATCGAACAACTTATTAATATAACTGACGCTATCTTCTTAGGTCATGTTGGTGAAATAGAATTGGGGGCATCTGCACTTGCCGGAATCTGGTACCTTGCCATTTATATGCTCGGTTTCGGATTCAGTATAGGTTTACAGGTTGTCATTGCACGGCGTAATGGCGAACAACAATATTCAGAAACAGGTAGAACATTCTTTCAGGGATTGTTTTTTCTGTCGGGTTTAGCAGTTCTACTGTGCGCTATTTCGAAAATATTATCTCCCTTGATTCTGAGCAATCTGATTGCATCTGAGAAGGTATATTCCGCTGTTATAGACTATTTGGACTGGCGCATTTGGGGATTGATGTTTTCATTTCCATTTCTTGCATTGCGATCTTTTCTGGTCGGTATCACATTTACAAAGCTCTTGAACAAAGCAGCCTTCACTGCAGTATTAGTGAATATACCTTGTAATTGGCTTCTCATATTTTATTTCGATATGGGAATAGCCGGTGCTGCTATAGCATCTTCATTTGCAGAATTGTGCTCATTGATAATATTGTCTATCCATGTTTCACGAAAAATGTACAGAATGGTTTATGGTCTGAACTGGCAGTTTAATAAAAACATATTCCATCACGTTTGCCGTGTATCCATCTGGAGCATGTTCAATCCGTTTATTGGTGTTGCCTCATGGTTTGCCTTCTTCGTAGCCATTGAGCACTTGGGAGAGTTGGAACTGGCAGCGACAAATGTCATACGTAGCATATCCACCTTGTTTTTCGTCATAGTCAATTCACTGGCAGCAACTACCGGCTCATTGGTAAGTAATCTGTTGGGGGCAGGACAAAAGAATCAGATTTTCCCGTTATGCAACCGGGTTATCCGTTTGGGATATGCTGTAGGATTCCCACTTATTATCCTTTCTATAATCTGTTTCAATCCACTTTTCAATATTTATTCGGATAATGAGAGCATGATGCAAATAGCACAGTTGCCATTTATAATAGCCCTGTTGAATTATGCCTTTGCCTTACCTGGTTATGTATATATGAATGCTGTCACAGGGACAGGTGCCACACGTACAACTTTCATTTTTCAGACTGCAACCATTATAGCCTACCAGATTTATTTATGGACGATAAGCAATTTAAGCTCCTCCCTGTCTGTATATTGGACTGCAGAATATTTATATGTGATATTGCTTGAAGTGCTTTCCATTATCTATCTTAAATGCAAGAACTATTAATCGTTTGAATAGTGATGAAAAAAATATATCCTCGTACAGGAGATACACAGACTGTTTATCTAAATACTGTTGTAAAAGACCTGTCTATTGAAGTCGGCGATTATACGATCTATAATGATTTTGCATCCAATCCACTACTTTTTGAACAGAATAATGTACTATATCATTCTCTAATCAACCATGAGCGATTGATAATAAGTAGATATTCTGGTTACCCCTATTCCCACGTTAATATTGGTATGCGAATATCCAAATATACAGGCATCAATCCTATTAATGGTACACAACTCACATCTTGTAGGTAAATGATAGGTAACCGCCACGATATAGAGTTTGCTATGCTTTTCTTGATATTTTTGCAGATAGAGTCAAAAAGTCTCGCATATCCGATGAACTCCTGCACCTGCAAAAACCTCTCCGCAAACTTAATCTAACGGAAGTCATTCATATCTTTCTACACAAAATACTCGTAATTCGGGCTGATATGTGATCCCAATATAGTCAGAACAAATCAGCATCATTGATGCGAAATATATAGAGAATTATTAGAAACCAAATTGATTTGCAATTTAATTAGTATGTACAATTTTCAATGTAACCTTCCTGTTCATACACCCTACAATAGTGATGAATCATTTCAACCAACCCTTTCAAACGTGAATCTATAATCTTCAGATTTTTATATCTAAGATATTGAGTGTCATACAGTCCCGTATTTCCGGATTTCAACCTTTCTTCAATATCTTCAGGAATAAGGAAACTCGCTCTGTCGCCCAGAAATTTATAAAACTCCGACTGATATATACATATACCTGCCAGATCAAAATCTCCAAAATGTATATATCTATTAGGAATCTTAATAAGCCATTCCCGTAAATCTGCCGACTGGGGGTATCGGGAAACGAACAGAACTTTATTATCTCCAAACAGATGCTTCTGACTCCGTATACGACAGAAATTCTCACCATTCTCTACTCCCACTACTGTCACGTCTGACGGTATATGAAATTCATCTGGCTTTTGTATGAAAACAGCACTTCCTTCAGGAGGGGATATAATAAACTCACTATTCCCTATTCTTGCATGAACAGGTTCGTAACAGTTCACAAGAAAACCTCTGAAAGTGCGAAGCTTTACTGTCTTGGAGTCGCCGGTTTCCTGTACAAGCATACTGCGCTGCAGGTCTTTGTTTTCGCCGGAAAAGATTTCAATCCATCTTTCGAGAGATGTGCCGGATGTATAATTATCTGAAATATATCTGCCGAATGCCACTGTATCTGTAAGGCGATAGGAAACTCTGCTGCCATTAGTTATTCCGGTTATAAGGCCCTCTATCCTTAATTCATCAACTATCCATCGCGGAAGTGAGCTTGAAGGAAGAGTTTTTCCTTCAAGCATATAAAGTAATTTTTTCGCTACAGATATTGTAAATCGTTTTTTATTTATTTCCATATTGTTACAAGTCATTTTTATTTTCGTGTAAGCAATGGCACTACCCGTGTATTGCTTTTCGCATCTTTGCTTAACAGATAAGTATATTTATAATCCTCAACATTATAAGTGGTAGGCGAACTGTTGATAAGTAATATGTTGCGGCAATTGGCAAATTCAAGTATGCCTTTCACATTATTGGGATGCAACTTACCGATTTCATCCATCATACAATGCACCTTGAAATCCCCGAATTTTCTTGATACTTTTTCCTTGAAGACATTGATAAGCATAATGTTTACCATTGCTTTAACCAGTATGTCTGTGCCGTCGGAACCTACATTCGCTATTTTCTCTACCCAGCCTGTGTCATTATCATTTTCGATAATACGGAACTGCAGGTTAAAGGTGTCAGAAACGACAAGATTCTTCCTGGAAGGCTCATCCTTCAGCAGTTTGCTGAATGCATTAAGATATTTTACAGCCTTGAGATTAACGTTCTCACGCGAATCCTGCGAGAATAGGTCCATTTCACCCATGTTGAAGGTATTCTCATCATTGAAATTCTTTATTTCTATAAGAAGCTGCATAAGTTTGTCGTTACTCTGCAATGGTCTGAGTTCAATACTGCGGATAACTCCTGCAAAATTACGCTTAATGAAATCGTCATTTATGTCTTTAATGGTCTTATTAATAAGGCTTTCGCTTTGTGTAAGTTCTCCTGTTTCCTTTGATATGCGTCTTATTATGTTTACGTATCTTTCACTTATGCGGTTCTGATATTCGGTAATTTTATTGTTTTCCACAAACTCACATAAATTGGATGCGAAATCCATGTAATCTGAATCACACGACAATGACTGAGGAAAGCTGAAAGTATTTCTTTCAGTAAAATTACTGTTAAACAGATTTATCGATTTTTTAAAATTTTCAGTATCCTTGCCAAGAGAAACTATCAGACTTTTCAGCTCTTCCACTATCTTACCGCAAGGTTTATTGGTAGGGAGTTCTTCGGGAGTGTACGACTCCGGAGGACAGAAGCCTTCATCTTTGCGGAAATTCTCAAGAACGCAAAGATCGTTCTTAATGGCATCACGTTCGGCCGACTTTTCGTTTATACTGTTTTTTACATTTTCATACTGACCGGTGAGCTTGTTTTTCCGCAACGCATATTTTTCTGCAAGCTCATCCAGATGCATTTCATTGTTCTTCTTTTTATCGCGCAATTCCGGCTCATGCTCAAACAGTTCTCTCTTGTCTTTTTCATAATTCCACACAAACGACTGTTTTTGCGATATATAATCCAACTCAGATTTTATTGTATCAATTTTTGATTTATAGGAGTTTATAACCGATGTGTCAGCTCCCTTACCGTTTAACTCCTCATTCTGCAACTTGCGGAGTTCTTTTTTCCTGTTATCCGCATCCATACGCCGGTCGGACAGTTCCTTGTGTGCGGCATGTTTCTCAATATCAACAGCACTGCGTTCTTTCTTTTCCGCCTTTCTCTGTTCCTCATAAATCTGAAGAATCCGCTTTTCTCTCTCCTGTTTCAGAAGTTCCTCATTATTGCAACATTTTTGCCTTTCCTTTTCCTTGCCTCCTATAAGTGTTTCTATCTCATCGAGCCTGTTTCTTTTCCACTCAGATTCTTTACGTTCCCATGAAGCCTGTTCCGCCTTTATATTCTTAATCTGAAGAGGATATTGCTGTAATTGAATTTCAATAAGATGCCTTTCAGCCGATATGGATGAAATCTGTTTTCTGTACTTATTCTTTATCTCTTCAGTACGCTTCGTTTTTTCTTCATTCAGAAGGCTTATTTTTCTCGTATATTCATCTCTTTCGGAAGATTTGGCCTTAAATTCAGCTTTAAGCTGTTCCGGTGAGCGTAACTCACGCTGTACTTCAGCTAAATTAATTTTTACACCATATAAAGAGCTTCCCTCATCGGTTGAGAGTTCGGGAGAAAGATTCTGATTGTAGAGTATAAGTTTTTCATCGGCTATCTTACCTATACTTTCCTGCCATCCTGGCTTGTTCTTGTCGAGCCATTCGCAGAAAGAGCCTTTGCTACTGTTTATCAGCACATTCAATGATTCTATTTCTGCGTCCAACTGTTTTCTGCAGCGTAAAACCTCATCTATTTTCGCGTCAGACTCTTTTTCAACTGCCATAGTTTCCGCTTCCGACTTCTGTCTGAGACGGTCGCACTCCAATTTCAGACGGTCAACTTTCACGGCGGTATCCTTTTCTTCGGAAGATATGTTTCTCAACCGTTCCTCACAGTCACGTATCTCATCCTTGAAATGAGCTGTACACTCAACCCTTGTTTTCTGTTGTTTCAGGTTGGATATTTCTTCCAGCAGCTGCTCCTTGATGTCGGCAAGTGTTTTAAGTTTCTCTTCATAAACAGAGCGTACTTCATCTGTCTGACCGTTGGTTTTCTTTATCAATTCGGCAATTCTTTTACCAAGTTCGTTTTCAAGACATAATACCCTTTTGTTGATTTCATTCTCAAATCTTGCAAGATCGGCATCAATACTCTGTTCCATCAAAGAGTATTTGCTTATTACATCCCGGTATGTACTCGTGAGTTCATTATACACTTTATTCAGAGACTCCAGTTCGTATTTCAGTGCCGGTTCTCTATTTACTCTTGATATAACCTCATCAATGTGTTCCTGTTCATAATATTTACGTTTTTCCCTTATCTTCTTAAGGTCAGACTCTATACTGCCGCTTAACTTTAAAAGTTTGTCGCGTTCACTGTCAAACTTGGATTTTTCTTCCCCAAGTAAACGTGTAAACCGTTCGGCTTCCTCTTTAAGTAGCAGAAGCTGTTCTTCCAGTTCTGGGAGCTTCAGGCGTGCCACCCTTTCAGAATAATTGAGGTGCTGTCTTCCGTTTTTAATCTGCTTTTCAGCAAGCAGAAGCATTCTGTAATTCTTTATTACCGTATCGGCCTGTTTTCTTACAGGTACCACTCCATTCTTATCCTGCTTTATCCACAACATTACATCAGAATATTCCTGTTCGAAAGTCTCTATCTGGTTCCGGTAATAACTCAGATCAACAACAAACTCATTATCATCCATTGACTGTATAATGGTATCCTTTATAAAATCGGCATCAAGCTTTGAGTTAAGGAATACATTCTGAATTGTACGCGGTATATTCTGATATCGTGAACTCTCTACAATGGCATACTTACGGAATTGAAGCAAATCCGGCTTTCTGTTGTTGCCGAATATTATATCACGAAACATATCATAGCCTGTAACCAGCGATGACACGCTTGCACCCGATTCCGACACTCTTGTACGAATCACACTCCAGTCGGCCGAAACCTCATTTTTACCGTCAACAAACCACTCCTTACTGTATGGCGCATCAATAAACCGGAAGGCGGCCCTACCCATCGACTTCGTTACAACTACTGTATAAGCACCGTTCTCGCGCATTACTTCATAAACTATATATGAGTTGGCAAAAGGGAGATAGAAAGAATCAAAATTCTTCTTTTCTTTCGGTATGCCCAATCTGAGTTTGTCTGCATTATAGAAAAACAAGACAGCACGTAAAAGGGTACTTTTACCTACTCCCTGGGTACCAATAAAATGTACATTGCCATCCAACTTGACTTCGGCATACGGCACATGTGCGCTGTTCAGAAATATTACCTTATTGAGATATCTCATCGTTCATTTCCTCCGATATTGTTATGCAGTCCACCAAATCCTCCATATAGTGAAATGCCGTTAATACTTTATAAGTGTTATCATGTTCGTTCTCGAGTTCTATCATTCCTGCCTTTTCAAGTTCTGAAACAAGTTTCTCCACAACCTCATTATATTTCTTCTTATCCTGAAACAGTTTGGAAGCCTTATCCTTCAGCTCAATCTGGCAACTTATCTGAACTTCTATGTCTGCCGGACGGAACTTAAACCCGGGACCGAATGTAGCATCATATGTTTTAAGGAAACTTAGGTAGTCTATCCACTTCATAACAGCTTCAAGCTTGCGTTCAAGGTCGACTTTCGCCTCCTGGCGGGTGAACATATAATATCCGTCACCACCTTCGAGATAAAAACCAATGCCTTTATAATATTCGTAATAATCGGTCAAATCCTCTTCTATGGCATCATAATACCGTTTTATTGCAGGAGAAACGCTGTTTGCAGAAATAAATCCGCCCTTACTCAATATATTGAATATTTCTTCTGTATATTTCATGCTTATTCTGATTATGTAATTATTGGGAAGTATCGGTAATTATTTGGAGTCATCTGGAATATATCAAAGGATATTCCACGTTATGGCTTGTTTCATACTTGTCGGTGAAATTCAGTCCTTCGGCATACTGCGACGCTATCTGGCAGAAAAACAGGATTTTGTCGTCAGTGCTCAGTTTCTTATGATAATTATAGCTCATTACAAACTTAAACAGGTGACTGCTTGATGCCGAGAAAGCATTATAAATTTCCTGTAAGTTTATCTGGTCAAGAACTTCACCTTCTGTTTTCATATATTCCTGAGGTATAGCATCGGCCATATTCTTCGGACCTTTAGCCAGGTTCTTCCTTTTGGATATGATTTTTCTTATTATCTCCAACGCCACTGCAGAAGTACGCAGATTATCTACCGAAAGTTTTATTCTGTAATTGGTCTGAGGCTCCATCCACACAGGATTTCTCATACTGACAACCTGACGTATATCAGTTTTTTCGTCTAAAAGGAACTGGTCACGGAGGTATTTCAAGCGGCGGACTTTCTCGAATATCCTGTTCTGATAAGCTATAAGATTCAGGTAATGAATAATCTGCTTCTCTATCTCAATGAGATTATGATAGGAATCATTAAGCTGAAGTTTCACGTCATTCACCGCTATACGCATTTGAGTGTCCATGGCAACTCTGAAAAAGACAGGTTGAGTGTTGTCTATTATATCTTCACTCCTGTTGATGAGAAGTGCTATGTTCTTACGTTTTTCATCAAGATTCTTCAATTTTGAGAGCTTTACACGATAGTTTGGTTCGTTCTTGTAAGTATTGTCAATGTTGCGTTTCAAGTCTATTACATTACGCACTGTTATCATTGCAATATTTTTCAGACACCTTCTTACTTCTTTGTGATAATTATATTTCCGATGCTCATTATCTTCTTTAAGATAATAATCAATATTCTCATTCAGTCGTCCCAGATAATCATCCACAAACGAAACATTTATATTCTCATTGACTTGTAAAACATCCTCGAAGAATTTAAGATACACATCCTCCATTTCAAGGAAATTTCCGCTATCTCTTATTATTCCGTAGTCAATAAGATATTTTATTCTTTCTTCTTTATATTCAGTAAGTTCGAGTGCATAATCATATTTCAAGGAAGTTGAAGCTCTTTTCTGAAACATCTGTTTCAACAAAAGTTTCTCTCTTTCAAGTACACGCAAAAGCTCATCAATAGATTTAAAGGTGTTCATAGTTCAAGTATTATAAGAATTATTACTGAAATGATGGCTACTAATTTAATGAATAAAATACTTTTCAACCATATCCTTGAGCTGATCCGATGACAGGTTAGCTATGCCTATTGATTCAATAAGTGAAAACTCTTCTTTATTCTTACCAATAATAAACTTACGTTCATGACCGTCTATTTCAGCAAGCAAATGGAAATTTCCCTTGTACGCCTGCTCCATACGGATATTCTTTATAATATGTCCGTTTATAACCAATTCGCATATTTCAGGAGCTATTTCCTCTAACTCTCCCCATGATTTCAAACGGTCAACTATAGTATTTTCAACACGTCCTATCCACTGTTCCGCAACACCATATTTAGTGGCAACCGTACGAAATTGTTTTATGGCACTAACTATATCACGTATTATTGCATCAGGCCTACGTATTCCATTATCTTTAGCAAATTGAATAACATCATCCCGTGTTATATCCCTAAGTTTTGCCCTAATATACATGCAATGATCTTCATTTGGCAAGAATCCTCCATTGTCAAATATATAAGTTACATCGTATGCAGGAGACAGACGCCAAGTACCGTCCTCACTCATAACGAATGAAAAATTCTTATTGTGATCATCTGTATTGTTTGCCAATACATTAAAGACCATCCTGCGGAATACCTCATAACAGTCTGTTTCCGGCAGATGGAGCTTCCGGCATACTGTAATCAATTGTTCGTAACTGTCCGCATCGGGGCTAATTGCGGCCAAAGTTTGTGTATGAATCTTTTTCCCATTATTACGGTCAAAACGTTTTGTCATGAAATGATTATTTCCGTCCACCTGATAGAGTTTTGAAGGCATCATATTTATACCTGCCATTGTAGCAAGTTCGTAGTAAGACATCTCCAATTCTGCCGAACTATATTGCGAATTACCAAATTTGACCAGATAGTAATCAAACTCCTCTAATCCGGAAATCTGCCCGCTACGAACCTCACCATTCTTTCGATTAATGGCAACAATGGCCTTAGGTTGACGACCACCGGCTGAAGTACCAACCGTAAGTAATGACTGCATTGTTACCGACTCTTCAGGCAGGATTCTGGCATTTTCTCTTTCTGAGAATATACGCTCTGCTAAATTTGCCAATGATTTGATATCTATTTTTTCAGCCTTACGCTCTCTTGAAACCTCAGGCAAGAATTCCAAAGCTCCCATTCCACGCTTTCCTATAAATGAAAGTTTGTCAAGAGGAGTAATATCTGCGTTTGACAAGTGATTCTGTTGGCGCCATAATTCAAAAAGTTGATTACCCCAAGCGTCAGGCAACGAATCTGCTAAAAATGCCGGTAATTTTTGATAAATCTTGGCCTCTTCTCCCCATACAGGTGTAAGTCCTCTTGCTCCATCAACCGGTGCAGCTAATGGAGAAATGTTAAGACCTTTCTTCAAAAAGGCCGGATTATACATAAAATAGGATAACCTGCGTCTGACATCCCATGCCAATCTACCTATTTCCTCACCCCAAAGTATTACTTTTAACGACTGTACCATAATTTATGCTATTTAGAGTGTCTGACACGCTGTACCTTTTTATCATCCTTACGCATCAGGTAAGGAGATTCAGGTAATTCCGGAAGAAGATTGTCTATAGTGTTAATCTGTCCGACCACTTTCAACAACACAATAAATGTTGACAATGAAATATTGCCAGCTGTACCATTCTCGAATTTGTGGATGGTTGTAAGTCCAATTCCGGATTGCTCAGAAACATCTTTCTGAGTGAGATTGCAACGAATTCTATATTCTTTAAATCTGTTACCTAATAGCCTTACAAGCTCAGGCGTGGAGTATTCATAGAAATCTACCATATAAGCCGTATTTATATATCATTATAATGATAGTTACATATATTTTTAAGTATTAATCTTCACTATTATAAAGATTATACATACAAAACTATACAATTTCTGAGAATAAAACTAATTTTTCTTAGAAAACTTATCGTCAAATCATAGTGATTGATTGTAAATCCTATATTTTGTATTTGTTATATGTCCAATTTCGCTATTTCCCTCATGAAGTTTTGATTGCAAAAAAATGGCTTATCAACCACGCATAAACACGGAGATAAGCCAACTTTTAATTACGACGTTCCATTAAGAAATAGGCTCTACACGTTTCTCAGGCTCCCATTCGGTATGAGAAATAATATCATGATATTGCTCCAGAGTAAGAAAAGAATTCTTCTCGTCAAAACATTCATACTCCCAAGGAAGCTCATAGACGGTACCTTCTTCCTGATATCCCATATAGTTATGGTATGAATCAGGAACCAATCGAACAAAATCCTCTTCCTTCAGAATACTCAGAAGTTTCTCAGCATCGTAAATATATAATGGAGCATCAGCCTTATACAGGGAGACAGCCACCTCCATAGCCAATCCGACATTTGATGAATAACTGTTGGAAACAACAATCTTCCATCCCTGATGTTGAACATTTGAAGCTAAGATATTCAAACGTGAAAGCCCAAGTTCACCGTAATGATCCGTTGCAAACCGTATGAAATCCTCCTGACTGTCGACGTTATAAAGGTTCTCCACATCCACATACTTCATATACTTGTAGTAAGCCACATCCGAGATTTTATGGAGATCTCTTTTTGAATCCTTATTGATACGTCCACCGATACCCCGTTTCTTATGATAAGTCTTATAAGCTTCGTTAGCAATGCGATAAAATTTACAATACTTTCGTATGGTCATAGTCTCTATAGGAGACAAAGAACACCCTTGTATTGAGTCCTCTAAAGCCTTAACTGTCATTTCACGGTCCTCTACATCAATCCTAAGACTCGGAACTATGCGAACCAGGTTCTTTCTGGAAATCCTACCTGTACGTTGCTGGTATGGCAGATTGTTTGCTACATACTCATTAAACCCGTCGGAATCTGCTATAATAACACCAATCATAAGATTCAAAAAGTCGAAAAAACGTGTAAGGTTCTCCTTGCAACAAACATCATCGAACTCCTTTTCATTATACGAGGAACGGTTAGAAATAACAAAGTGGGTAAATTTCCGGTCGGTAACATGAATCGACCGGTTATTCCCGTGTTTTCTTGAGGTTACATAGAACCAGCGCGTTTCCATCGGATTGAACGCAAGCCAGTCCGACAGATATGCATCCATGCTACTGTATTCTCCCGAAGCAATCAGTTCCTCTGCATTACCCCAATCTTCTGATGTTGGCCGAGGCACCTCTATATAAAACCCACGACACTCTTCATCACCAATCACGGCAAGACGCTCAAACTGACGCTGAGTCTCAATCATCCTTTCCAGTAAATTTCCTTCAACAACAATTTCCCAATGATGATTTTCGCCTAATGCTTCCAGATCTAATGTAGTCAGACTAACTTCCTTAGCTAAATCGCAAAGGTATTTTCTATCTATGATTTTTCTTTCATTCATCGCTGTACTCATTTAATTTCAATAAACTCGCCCGATTCAAATCCATTCATCAGATGCTCATTTGCAAAAATATATCCCATTTGGTTAGAGATTACCCTGGTCCCTCCTATTTCCGTATCAATATTGGTATGCGAATGTCCATATATCCATGCATCAATCCTACTATTGGCGATTAAATTATCATACTCACTTGCAAATGCACTGTTCAGAACAGATCCTCTATGGTGCGCTGCTACTACTTGGAGTGTAGGCAAATGATGTGTGACCACAACAATATGGTTTGCTGTGCTCTCTTCGATGTTTTTCCGAATAAAGTCAATACTGATCTCGTGCATCTGGTTGAATTCCTCCACTTGCAGCAGCTTCCCGCCAAACTTAATCTGACGGAAGTCGTTCATACCTTTCCATACAAAATATTCATCATTCGGATTGATATGCGACCAAAGCGTACTCAGTATAAAGTCCGTATCATCGATGCGGACAACCTGATTCTGATAATAACCCACATTCTCCCGCAACATCCACTTCCATTGAAAACCGCGTTCCATCACATCCGAATAGTTATAGTATTCATGATTACCAGGAACAATCAATACCTGACGGTAATTTTTGGATGCCCACTTCCAGAAATTCATAACTGGAGCAGTCTTATCCTTGAGATAGAAAATATCTCCTGCCAGCACCAGTACATCACCTGTTACAGGCAATTCATTATATCTCAGATATCTGCTATTCTCCTGAAATTCGAGATGCAAATCACTCATATATTGTATTCTCATTTTATCATTCTCCTTCCTTTAATTGTTCTATCTGTTTCTCTATTATCATCTTTACCTGTGCAAATGATACCGGTGTGAAATTATTGTTATCTACACCTACATCATACTGAGTCGGGAAAAGCATTTTCAACCGCGGAACATCCTTGCCGGTGTTATGCCTGCTGGTATGTACATGCCCGAAAAGCTGCCATGTATCACTGTAAGCTCCTCCATAACAAAGGAAGGGACAATGATTCAGATAAATTTTCTGTTTATCAACTTCAATATGCATCTGCATCGTTATCTGTTCAAAGTACTTCGTATAATTCTGCCTGAGATTCTTTATATCGTGATTGCCGGCTATAAGATATATTTTCCCATTCAACCTATTTAGTACATTTATCCATTCGGAAGAACCTCCCAAACAAAAGTCTCCCAAATGAAATATTATATCATCAGGGCCAACCACGCTGTTCCAGTTGGCTATTATCGTTTCATTCATGTGGGTTACATCTTTGAAGGGCCTGTTGCAGAACCGGATGATATTGGTATGGTTAAAGTGCGTGTCGGATGTAAAGAACACCCTGCTTCCATCAAATTTATAATTCATAATTTTGTTCATTTATGCGCATCACTGCGCGGTTAATAATACATTGTATTTTGCCCATGGACGGAATTGACGGAGAAGGACGCATCGAGCGGATGTCACCAAAAGGCATAAAGAAAAAGCCGTCGAAAAGTTTTAATCAGGACTTTCCGACGGCTTTCTATTATCATTATCAAAGGGTTATCAGCATCATTGTAACCTCAATAATATACATAAAGATCGTTGGAAAGTGTATTTGTATTTATTCAATGATTCAATGCTTGATGCATGAACATACGACACACGCTCAAAGCATTTTGTGCTTCGATATAATGTATTTGCAGGTATGTTCATTCTATTATGTTGCATCGTTGTTATATATAAATTATATTGCAAAGTTACGAATATTATTGAGAATCAATAAATTCTTATATATAAAAATGAAAAGTCACACATTAAAATACCAGTTCTTTATATATTTTCAATATCCTACCGCTTGCTACACCCAATATCAGAACCGTGATATAATTTCATTGAATGCCACCTCCATTATTTAAACAAACTTGAGTAAGATCCTGAATAGCATCATCCAATGAAAGCAGATGCTCTGCTTCATAATGTTCCGTAAGGAAGTCAATACCATTAAAACGTATTAAATAATTATTTGCTTCACGAACAGAAATATGATAAGTCTTGGCAAATTCATTGATAACGGCAACGATATATACAATCACATTTTTATCAATCGCCTGCGTATTTTGTAAGATAACAGAAGCAGACATACCAAGAGCATCAAGAACTTTTGTTATTGTCTTTATTGTAAGTCCTTTTCCACTCTCAATTTTTGAAATCTGAGCTTTTCCAACTCCTATACGTTTACCTAGTTCTTCTTGAGTAAGTCCCTTGCGAAGACGTTCATTCCGAATCATCAAACCTATATTTTCAATGCTATCTGTCATATTATACGTTTTATCACAAAAACAAACATACGACAAAGATCCTAAAATGGAAACAACATAGAAAAAAAATTTAAGTTCCAAATGATAATGATGTAATCTCATCTTACTTTTTTTGATTTTGTTACATAATCAAAAACATAAATAATCTCCGGATTACACCACAAGTACTACTTAAATATATTATTATTTTCCACATTAATACATTGAGAAATTCACCAAAAAGACCTATCTTTGTTGTACCATCATCATGTAGCGCATGGGATAAAACTATCAAAGAATCAAAGTTTTATTCTTGATTTTTGATATACAAAATTTGAATGAAGAAAGGCGGTACAAATAAAATCAACAAAAGGCTGAAAAACAAAGGTTTGCACTTGTACATAGAAAATGAATTCTTTGTCAAAAATCTATTTGTACCGATTAAAATGCTAAAACGCTGATAATTAAACATGCTTCGATGTTGCATCGGTAAAAGTCCAACGCTTCCATTCTTCCCAAACTAATGAGTACATGATTACAGACCTGAAAGCTTGTCACATCAAGAACTAAAAGTGACACATCATTGAAACCGGAGTAGGTGCAGCTTTCACCTATTCCTCATGAATCTTCAAAATTTCCAAGTAAGCGGAAAAAGATATTCAATACGTTTGGAATGTAGACTTCGATAGCCGAAAGTCGACAAACGGTTATCTAAGTATGACAAAGGTATGGAAGACGGCTGCTGATGAAAAAAACGCTGAAGCGTGTCCTTGCGTCCGTCCGGCCCGTAAAGGGAAGCCAACCCGTGGTTTCCCGCCAGTCCGGATTGGATAGCCGGTGTCACGCCCCAACTTGGGGTTAATCCTGCCTGCGCGCTGTCATTATCAGCCTTCACGTGGCCCCATCGCCCCCGAGGTGTTGGCACGCTTGATTACTCCGCTCATTCAGGACTTCGCCACAAATATAACATTTAAAATCGGATGACAACTGAGCAATACCGAAGAACTTGTAATAATGATAACCGACGGATGCGTATCCCCCTGAAGACCGCTATGGAAAATATCATAGACAGCCTGCCAATCTGAACTCATCTCCAACAGTTTACGACTTATCCGAAAATCTGAAAAACGCAAGCGGTTAAACCAACCAACCTTCCGAATAGAAATGGTCAACGCATCCGCATGAGTTGGATAACACTAACGGTAGCGTATTTGACCGGTATTCTGTCAGAAATATTGCCTTACATCTAAGAGCCTGTCGTCGTTTAAATTTTCCGATTAAGTATTTTTATCCGCCCCTTTTTGAGTTTGTTTCCAGTCTAAAAGCCGAAGAACATTCTCGAAAACAATTCTCAAACCGCAGGCAGAGCAAAATTTAAATAGGCTCTAAATCCCTAAAAATAGGTATTGCTTGAGAATTTAAACCCCTATACCTTTGTAAAAAAAATAGAAACGTAGTTCATTATAGATGCAAGTACTGAAAGAAGACATACGCAGCCGTGTATTAACGGTTGCCAGACAGCAATTTGAGCGGAAGGGGTATTCCAAGACTTCCATGCGCGAAATTGCCGAATCGGCAGGTATCGGAGTCGGGAATATTTACAACTATTTTACGAATAAAGACGAACTTTTCCATGAAGTAGTCCGTCCGGTTTTATGCGCTTTGGAAGCCATGCTTCAGGAACATCATGGCATACGGGGAGAGGATATTATGATGATGCGGTCGGAAAAGTATCTGAAGTCATGCATTGATGAATATGTCGCACTTATTACCAAGCATCGCGGGTTGATGGAGATTCTGTTATTCCGCGCACAAGGTTCATCGTTGGAACGTTTCCGGGAAAACTACACCGACCGTTCTACTGAGGTGGTTAAGGCGTGGTTTGCGGCCATGCAGAAAAAACATCCTGACATAAACACGTCTGTATCCGATTTTATCATTCACCTGCATACGGTATGGATGTTTACTTTGTTTGAGGAACTGCTGATGCATTCAGTACCCAAACAGGAAATGGAAGCGATCTTACACGATTACATCTTGTTTGAAATTCAAGGATGGAGGGCAATCATTAAAATATGAAAAGCAGACAACACACATACAGACGAGCATCCGCAACAAAAGGGCTGGCAAGGAGGAAATCTTCACGGAGGTTTCCTCCTTTTTTATGAACAATTCTGAATATCGTTCACTATTAAACACCTAAAAATATGAAACAAAAACATGAGTTTAAGAGCATTGTGGCGGAAACGTTATTTATTCCGCTATACATGAGAGCAAAAGAAAGCCGCCGTGTCAATCCCATTCTGAATGACAAGGCAGCAGAACAGTTGGCCGACAATTTGGAATACGATTACTCCCAATTCGATGGGGCGAAATTGAGTGAAGTAGGCTGCGTGGTACGCGGTTGGTATTTCGACCGTGCCGTAAAGCAGTTCATCGACACGCATCCCCGTCCGGTAGTCGTAAATGTGGGCTGCGGATTGGATACCCGTTTCCAGCGCATCGGCAACAGGAAAGCGGTCTTTTACGACTTGGACTTGCCGGAAGTCATTGCGCTGCGTCGGGAGTTGATACCCGAACAGCCGGGCAATGTCTATATCGCAGCTTCATTGCTAGAAACCGATTGGATGGATGACCTTCGACAGAAACACCCCGATGCGGAATTTATATTTGTTGTGGAGGGCGTACTGATGTATTTTTACGAAAAGCAAGTAAAAGCCTTCCTGCACCACGTGGCAAGCCGTTTCGGAGGAGGTGAATTGTGGTTTGATGTGTGTGGCACGATGATGAGCCGGCACGGTGTGAAGCCCGATTCGCTCCGTAACCATGAAGCACAAATCCGTTCGGGATTGAGCGACGGACATTTAGTGGAACGATGGGAACCCACCTTGCAACTCATCGAACAAGCCAACTACATGAAGTTTTTCCGTTCACGCTGGGGGTTCTTCTTCGGACAGATATTGGGACGGATGACAAAGTTGTGTTATCAGTTCAGTTCATTACTCGGATATAAAATAATCTCACAATAACATTTTACGATGGATAAAACAAAGAAGGAAGAAGGTCTGGCGCGATTGTTTGAGATTGCGGGACAAAAGAAAGGGTTGCTAATACTGGCAGGAATCTTGTCGGCAGGCAGCGCAGTTTGTATGCTTGTGCCCTATTGGGCTGTTTATGAAGTTCTGAAGGAATTGCTGACACATGGAGGCAGTCCGGTTTCGGTAAATGGTACAGATATGATAAGCTGGGGATGGATAGCGTTCGGAGGGCTTATCGGCGGACTGGTGTTGCTATATGCCGCCCTAATGTCTTCCCATGTTGCAGCGTTCCGCATCCTGTATGGCCTGCGTGTCCGACTGTCCGAACACATCGGCAAACTGCCTTTGGGATATTTGAACAATACCTCTACGGGAGCCATCAAGAAAACAATGGACCAAAACATTGAGAAAATAGAGGGTTTCATCGCCCATACCATTCCGGATTTGGTCAATGTAATGGCAACGGTAGTGGTAATGCTGGTCATCTTTTTCTCTTTGGATGTGTGGCTGACGGTGGTCTGTTTGGCAGTCGTGGCACTTAGCTTATTTCTGCAATTCTCTAATTTCATGGGGAAAAAGGCAAAAGAGTTCATGGGCATCTACTACGATGCACAGGAAAAGATGAGCGCATCCGCCGTGCAGTATGTACGGGGAATGCCCGTTGTCAAGATTTTCGGGCAGAGTGTCCGTTCGTTCCGTCAGTTCAATGCCGAGATTCAGGCGTACAAGACCTTTGCCTTGAAGTGTTGCGACACCTACCAGAACGGGATGGTCGCATTTACGGTCCTGCTGAATTCGATGGTGACGTTCATTCTCCCCATAGGCATCTTGTTGATGCAAGCCAGCCCTCAATCATTGTCGTTGGCAGTGGTATGGCTGTTTTTTATCATCATGGGACCGGGTATGGCTTCTCCCGTTTATAAATTGACATTCTTGGGAGGTAACACGCGCGACATCAATGAAGGTGTAAGCCGTATTGACCACATCTTGGAAAAACAGCCTCTACCGGAACCGGAACACCCACAGACACCTTCAACCTACGATGTGGAGTTCCGCCATGTATCATTCGCTTACGAGAACACGGAACAGGGGACACGGACAGAGGCTTTGCGTGATGTCAGTTTCGTGGCACCGCAAGGAGAAATAACGGCCCTTGTCGGTCCGTCGGGAAGCGGCAAGTCTACGGTAGCCAACCTAATCCCACGCTTTTGGGATGTGGAGCAAGGAGAAATACTTATAGGAGGTGTAAATATCCGTCAAATAGCTATGGAAAAACTGATGGAGCTGGTGTCGTTCGTCTTTCAAGATACGTTTCTGTTTTACGATACGCTGTATGAGAATATCGCCGTAGGCTCTCCTGATGCAACAAAAGAAAAGGTGGTAGACGCCGCTAAAGCCGCTCAATGTCACGACTTCATAGAGCGTTTGCCGCAGGGCTACGAAACAAGAATCGGTGACAAAGGCGTGTTCCTGTCGGGAGGAGAAGCTCAACGGATATGTGTGGCACGCGCCATATTGAAGAATGCGCCGATACTGGTACTGGACGAAGCAACGGCATTTGCAGATCCGGAAAACGAGTATAAGATGCAGATAGCTTTGCAATCGCTGATGAAGGGAAAGACGGTTATTGTGATAGCGCACCGCCTTTCTTCTGTTGTTTCCGCAGGTAAGATTGTTGTCATGAAAGAAGGAAGGATTGCACAAAACGGGAAGCATGAAGTTTTGTCCGTGACAGATGGCACATATAAGAAGATGTGGGATGCCTATACAAGCGCTTACCACTGGACGTTGAACAAAAATTGAAAAGGAGAACAAGATATGAACGCAATTAAAAACATTACAATAGGACATACCGAACGGCTTTACAAACCTGTGGGCTACACCATGCTTGCCAACTTAGTCAATATCGTACCGTTCTGTCTCTCCATTGAGGCGATACGCATCATATTCAATGCTTTTGACGGAAGCGGACAACCGCTTGACACGCCCCGCCTGTGGTGGATATTCGGCATTATGGTTGTTTATATGTTGGTAATGGCTTTGGCGGAACGGGCATCTTACCGCGCCAATTTCAGGGGAGCATACGAAATGAGTGCTTCAGGACGCTTGTCGCTTGCAGAGCATCTGCGGAAACTTTCACTGGGATTTCTGTCAAAACGCGACCCCGGAGATTTATCTTCCATGCTTATTACGGACTTTATGATGGCAGAAACCGGAATTTCGCACCACCTACCCCAACTGATGGGCGCTGTGGTCATGCCCGTACTGGCTTTTGCCTCGCTGGTCTGGATTGACTGGAGAATGGCGGTCAGCATGTTTGCAGCTTTGCCGCTTGCCTTACTCGTCTTGTGGGCAAGCACAAAGGCACAGAGGAAACTGAGCGGCAGGCAAATTCAAGCAAAAATAAATGCAGGAAACCGATTGGAAGAATACCTGCAAGGCATCCGGGTGATGAAAGCCTACAATTTATTAGGCGACCGCTTTGTCCGGTTGCGCGATGCGTTTGCCCAGCTTCGCCGTGCCTGCATCCGTCAGGAAGCCTTGTTAGGCCCGTTTGTCTTGTTGAGCATTACATTGGTACGCGCCGGACTGACGATGATGGTACTGTGCGGAACTTATCTCCTGTTGGGAGGAAAGCTATCGCTGCTTGTTTTCGTACTGTTTCTTGTGGTCGGCTCGCGTGTGTTTGATCCGCTGACTTCTGCCCTAACTAATTTTGCGGAGTTCCGCTACTTTTCCATTGCCGGAGGACGCATCCTTTCACTAATGAATGAGACAGAAATGAAAGGAGAGCAACAATCTCCGATGGCAGGCAACATCCGTTTTGAACACGTATCGTTCGCTTATCAAGACAAAGAAGTGTTGCACGATATAAATATTACGCTTCCAAAGAATTCATTGACAGCTATCGTCGGCCCTTCGGGAAGCGGGAAAAGTACAGTAATGAAACTTTGTGCCCGTTTCTATGACCCGCAGAAAGGGCGCATCCTTTTTAATGGAGTTCCAATGAACGAAATAAATCCCGAAAGTCTGATGAGACATATTTCCATGGTATTTCAAGACGTGTATCTGTTTCAGGACACCATACGCAACAACATCCGCTTCGGAAAAACAGATGCTACGGAAGAGGATATTATAGCCGCAGCTAAAAAAGCCTGTTGCCATGACTTCATCATGCGCTTGCCTCAGGGTTACGAAACGATGGTGGGCGAAGGAGGCTGCACCTTGTCGGGTGGAGAAAAACAGCGCATATCCATAGCCCGTGCCATCCTGAAAGATGCACAAATCATCCTGCTGGATGAAGCGACTGCTTCGCTTGACCCCGAAAATGAAATGGAAGTACAAAAGGCTATTGACACGCTCATCAAAGGACGCACCGTCATCGTCATCGCCCACCGGCTCAAAACCATTAAGGATGCAGACCAAATCATCGTTTTGGATAACGGAATGATAAAGGAGCAAGGCACACACGATGAACTTGTCCGAAAAAAAGGACTTTATTCTCATTTATGGGAAATACAAGAAAGCATCTCTGGCTGGAAGCTGTAAAACAACACAATAATGGATGCCTGTTTCCTTTCATGGGATAGGCATCCATTTCACTAAATGTTGCGGTCCGTACTCTTTGTTATTGCAAATCTCACACTCACGTATCCATCCCCTAAAGCTGCGGCAAGCCCTTCGGGGTTATCAATCTGTCCCAACCGTGTATGGCTGTAACCGGGCGAAAAGGTTTCATAAAACAGAACGATACAAGAATAATCCACAGCCGCACTGAAAACCTCCGTATTGATGTCCGGTGATGCTACGACACATATTTATTTCCGTCTTTTCCCGGCATAGGATTTTGCTGGGCAATGGCTGTTGTACTCATAGCTAACAAACTTGCAATCATCGTTATTACTGTATGCCTCATAATTTTACATTACAAATTTCCTGCAAAAGTAATCGCAAAGTCCATCAATTCGGATACCTGCATAACCGTCAAAAATACCTCGATTACGGTTTCCGAACAAATCCTCGTTTGAGAAATTTACCGAAGTATTAATATGCTGTAAAATGGGTGATACGTTCTGTAATCCGTGTATGGACGAACAGTTACATCCAACGTAACTTTGTCTTATCAAAACAAATAAAAGACAACGTATATGAAAAGTATCATTACATCCCTCGTAGTGTGCAGTTTCCTGCTCTCCGCCTGTGGGAGAACGGATGATGACAACATGTTGCACATCCGCGAACAGGGCAGCTTTCTGGTTGGCGGTTCGGTAATTACAGTTCCGGGCAGCTACGATGAAAACAATCCGACAAATCCAGCCGGACAGACTTTGCACGGCGACCATGCTTACGTATTTTATCAAATACCCGAAAAGACACATTCTTTGCCATTGGTATTCTTGCATGGTAACGGCGAATCAGCCAAAACATGGGAGACGACACCCGACGGGCGGGAAGGCTTCCAGAACATCTTCCTGCGGCGGGGATTTAGCGTCTATCTGGCCGACCAGCCACGACGGGGCAAAGCTGGAAAAAGCACCGTATCGGACACGCTTCGCGCTGTGCCCGATGAGGCTTTTCAGTTTGAGATATTCCGTGTAGGCGTATGGCCAGACCCTTTCCCCGGCGTACAATTCTCTCCTGCCCCACAAGCATGGGAACAATTCATGCGCCAAGTGACGCCCAATACCGGTGCGTTCGACAAAGAGGTCGTGTCGGATGCTTTGTCTGCCCTGATGGACAAGATTGGCGGCGGCATCCTGATTACTCATTCCATGGGCGGTGGTCCCGGTTGGCTCACTGCCATCAAGAGCAGTAATACCCGTGCGGTGATTGCTTACGAACCGGGAAGCAGCTTTATCTTTCCTAAAGGTGAGGTACCCTCCCCGATTCCCCACAGCGGACCGGAAAAGGCTTTGGAAGCAGATTCCACATCTATGGACAAGTTTCTGAAGTTGACACGTATTCCTATCGTCATTTATTATGGCGACAACATTCCCGAACAACCTACCAAGCATTGGGGACAGGACACGTGGCGTGCCCGCCTCGAAATGGCGCGTCTTTTCGTCGACTGCATCAACCGCCACGGAGGGGATGCACAGGTAATTCACTTACCCGACTTAGGCATTAAGGGCAATACCCATTTCCCCTTTGCCGACTTGAACAACGTGGAAGTAGCGGATGTAATGTCTGCTTGGCTGAAAGAAAAAGGATTAGATAACTGACAAAATAATATCAGAGATTGCTACCAAGTTCGGCATTACGATGGATCGTTCCGTATCATGGCCGTGGCCTGTACTGGCAGATTCATCGCCTAAGCGTATCCGGGAAGAAGTGGAAGGTTCGTTACGCCGCCTTCATACCGACCATATTGACCTTTATTGGCAACACCGCATAGACCCCAATGTGGAGCCGGAAACAGTAGCCGACGAAAACCATCCGTGTGCCGGTGGTCAAGACCGGGGACGATATGGCTTAACCATCGGTTTACGGGCTTCCCTGTTTTCTTTCGTTGATATTGGTGTATCAATCAGTAATCTGTGTATGGACGGGTAAAAACATCTGCCGTAATTTTGTATCAGAACCAATTTAATGACAGATAAGTTTATGAGAACAACGATTTTATCCCTGACACTTTCACTGCTCGCTTGCTGCGGAACCTTGCTGGCACAACAGACAGACACACTCAGTCTCCGCCAACAGAGCATCGTTGCCATTGCCGCCAATACCGCCACCGGCAACTTGGAGAATCTGGAAACCGCCTTTGCCTGCGGGCTGGATGACGGAATGACCGTAAACGAGATTAAAGAAGTATTGGTACATGCTTATGCTTATTGCGGCTTTCCCCGCAGCCTGCGTGCCCTGCAGACCTTTATGCAAGTGCTGGACGAACGTAAGGCGCAGGGTATCACCGACACCGTAGGACGTGACGCAACGCCCGTCAACGACAACCGCGACAAATATACGCGCGGTGCAGAGCTTCTTGAAAAGCTGAGCGGTGCACCAAAGAACGCCCCCAAGACCGGATATGCCGCTTTTGCTCCCATCATCGAGCAATACCTGAAAGAGCATCTGTTCTGCGACATCTTCGAACGTGACCTGCTGACGTGGCAGGAGCGCGAACTTGCCACAGTGTCTATCCTCTCCGCTTTGGGGAAAGGCGTGGAGCCGATGTTGAAATCACACTCTGCCATCTGTCTGCGTCAGGGAATCACCGAAGGTAAACTGCGCCAGATGACGGAAATGGTTAATGGAATGAAGTAATAATAAGCCTGTTATAACAGTCTTATCCAACACAAACGCTGTAAGGTCTTCTCCGTTGGAACACCCCGAAAAACGCTACCGTTAGTGTTATCCAACTCATGCGGATGCGTTGACTGTTTCTATTCGGAGAGTAGTTTGGTTTTACCGCAAGCGTTTTTCATCACTTAACATCTCTAAAAAGCATATCGCAATGAAAAAGTATTTTATCTACCTGATGATGGCATTGGCAGCCGTCACTCTCAATGCCTGTGGGGACGATGACCCCGTACAGCAAGAATAACCGGGAACCGAACAGCCCGAAACACCGGATGAACCGGACGAACCTAATACTCCCGACGAACCTTCGGGAGACAGTAATATTCTCATTGCCTACTTTACCCATAGCAACAATACCGGCACCGTGGCTGAACGCATCGCCGAACTGACCGGAGGTACGCTCTACCGCATCGAAACCGTCACGCCCTACCCCGACAATTATACGGAATGTACGCAGGTGGCACTGGAGCAATTAGAGAACGGCACACGGCCCGAACTCAGCGGAACCGTGGAGAATATGGAACAATACAGCATCATCTTCGTAGGATGCCCTGTGTGGTGGGGCGATGCGCCGATGCCGATATGGTCGTTCCTCGAAAGCGATGCGTACAACTGGGCAGGCAAAACCATTATCCCGTTCTGCACCTACGCTTCATCGGGACGCGATGCCACCCTGCAACGCATCGTAGACCTTACTCCGGAGGCTGAACATCTGGAAGGTTTCGGCACCAGCGGACGGAACACCGGCGGCGTGGAGAATTGGCTTCGCGAAATAGGAATCATCGAATAAAAATTATGACACGTAATCTTATATCATTCATTTATGCGCTACTACTATCCTTGCCACTCACATCATGTAACGCGAACGAAGCGGGTAGCGAGACACCTGTAATCTCTGACAACGGGGAGAATACGCCATTGATAAACGAAACCCGACCCATTCCCGACGGCTACGGCCAAGATGCGAACGAACAAGGCAGCATCGTACGTATCGATTATGACACGCGAGACTATGCGGAAGGCACGGGAATGGCGCGGACGAACACTGCGTATGTTTACCTGCCTTACGGATATGATGCGCAGAAGCAGTACAATATTCTTTACTTCGTGCATGGGCATTACAGCACAGCGGCCTCTACTTTCGAAGACGAAGACGGAGCGGTATGCAAGCTACTTGACCAGATGATAGCACACGGCGACATCGACCCGATGATTGTGGTTACTCCCAGCTACAACTACGGGCAGCCGACATCCAACTATGCGGATGCTGACCCCTACTGCCGCGCTTTGCCGCAGGAGTTGGTAAACGACTTGATTCCCATTGTTGAGAGCCGATACCACACGTATGCAGAAACTACCGATACGGAAGGCATTGAGGCATCCCGCGACCACCGTGCCATCGGCGGTTTTTCGATGGGTGCGGTCACCACGTGGTATGCTTTCGATGAAACCTTGAACGCATTCCGCTACTTCATGCCCGTTAGCGGCGACTGCTGGTCGCTGGGCAGATTTGCCGGCATGAACCGTCCCGATGATACGGCAGCTTATCTGGCAGAGCGTGTACAGCAATCGCCCTATGCCGGAAACGGTTTCTATATCTGGGCGGCAAGCGGCACGAACGATTCGGCTTACAGCGAAATATTGCTCCAAATAGAAGGAATGGCGCGGCTGGCGGATGTATTCAATGCCACGAATATGACCTTCCATCAGAAAGAAGGCGCACGGCACGAGTTCCGTCCCATTCCGGAATACCTGTACAATGCCCTGCCGTTCTTCTTCCCGAAATCAAACGAATAAAACAAACTTATAATAGAGTAAAAACAATGAACAATTTATTCAAGACTATGTTATGCGGTGGCGCCGCGCTTATGCTGGCAGGCACATCGGTTGCGCAGACAAGACCTGCATTTTCTGAGATGGATTTCTCCACCATCCAAAGTCCCAATACCAATCCATTCGGACTGGTCTATCGAGGTGCCATAACCCAGAATGAAACAGGGAAAGTGAACATTCACCGCATCACTTACGACCTGAACGGCCTGAAGATTGTTGCCAATGTATATACGCCTGACGGATATGACGCATCGAAGACGTATCCCGCACTGGTCGTGGCACATCCCAACGGAGGCTGCAAAGAACAGGTGGCTGGTCTGTACAGCCAACGTATGACTGAACAGGGTTACATCTGTCTCGCATTTGATGCAGCTTATCAAGGAGGAAGCGAGGGCGAACCCCGCAACGTAGACAAGCCTGCCAACCGTATTGAGGACATCCGCCGCGCCTGCGACATCTTGGCTCAATATCCCGGCGTGGATGCCAAACGAATCGGTATCCTCGGCATCTGCGGAGGCGGAGGTTACACACTCAAGGCGGCACAAACCGACAAACGGTTCAAGGCGGTTGCCACATTGAGCATGTTCAATACAGGGCTGGTGCGTCGCAACGGTTTCCTCGATTCGCAAATGGGTGACGTACAGCAACGTCTTGCCGATGCCTGTGCCGCCCGAGAGGAAAGTACAGCCGATTTCGCCATAGCCGGTTTTCGCGGTTTCGTGATGTGTCTGCCCAATCCTACAGAACGGGGCATGATAAAGGCTACCGGTGTGGGAATGAAAGGCAGTGTGAAGAATACCGGCTTTATGAGGCAGGCATACGAATTGGGGAAAAGCATTTAAACAGGCGTTTAGAATGGATTGTCTGAAGCATATCCATACCGAAGTCCAGCTCGAAAGATACCTTGACTGCCGGCATTCAAACTGTTATGCTGAATGTAATTTTGATAAGGAGAAACAGATATGAAAAGAATGAACAGGAGGGAATGGCTGAAGTGGGTGGCTGCTTCCCTTACCTCGTCGGCCGTATTGCCCACATTCCTCACTGCCTGTGGGGAAGACAACGAACCACTTCCGGAACCTGCACCCGGCGAAGAACCGGACAACGATGAACCGACGGGTCCGGCATCGCAAGTGTGGATGACTACCGACTTGTCGGCAGCCGGACTGCTTGCTGTTTATCATGCAGTGGGCAGACAGGCTACGGGACGTGTCGCCGTCAAAATCAGCACAGGCGAACCGGGAGGACATCACTACTTGCAGCCCTCACTCATAGCCGACCTTGTGCACGAGGTGAACGGAACCATCGTGGAATGCAACACTGCTTATCAAGGCGGACGATCGGATTCTACAAGCCATTGGCAGGCGATACGCGACCACGGTTTTCTTGACATTGCCAATGTGGATTTGATGGACGAGGAAGGTGAAATGCAACTGCCCGTACAGGATACGACACACATTCAGTACAACCTCGTAGGCAGCCATCTGGCAAACTATGATTTTCTGATTAACCTCGCCCACTTCAAAGGACACGCCATAGCCGGCTTCGGCGGTGTGTTGAAGAACCAGTCAATAGGCATTGCCTCCCGCCGGGGAAAGACAAATATCCACTCCGCCGGACGGACGCAGGATGTATCGCGCCTGTGGAACACGATGGCATCGCAGAACGACTTCACCGAATCAATGGCAGCAGCGGCACAAAGCGTGGCGGAGTATTTCGGCGACCGCATTCTCTACATCAACGTGATGAACAACCTGTCGGTGGACTGCGACTGTGACTCTAATCCTGCCGCGCCCGAAATGCAGGACATCGGTATCCTTGCCTCGACTGACCCTGTTGCTTTGGAGCAGGCCTGCCTCGATTTGGTTTATGCCGTAACGCCCACGGACGGTAACAATAACCGTCCGCTTATCCAGCGTATCGAAAGCCGTGGCGGAGCACATGTGGTAGAATATGCAGAGCGCATCGGGCTGGGAAGCAGGAACTATGAAGTCATTCAAATATAAAACGCTCAATGAACAAAGATGAGTCCGGACTTGATGCGAGATTTATCCGCAAAAACGGCATATCCTCCCGAAGTTTGTGTAAGCCCGTTATGATACGCATCTCCTACCTTTGCATCAGAGCAATGAACTTATTTAAACTTCCGTTGACGGGAAAACGCAAGAAGAAATTCTCCGCCGATATACTCCGAAAAACGCTACCGTTAGTGTCATTCATCTTATGCGGTAGCGTTGACCGGTTCTACCCATAGAAACGACCAACGCTACCCATAGAATTTTTCAAGCAATCGGTCAAGTCGTAGAATGCTGATAATAAGCTCATTACAAAATCGAACAACTTCAGTTAAAAACAAATTAACGACCCAATATAGAAAACATCAATTTAGAAAGCAATAAAGATGAAATCACTGAAAAAACTTCTACTGTCCGCCTTGATACTATGTGGCGGCGTATGTGCTACCTATGCACAAGAGAAAACAACGACGGCCGGTGTGCCGATGGTTAAATTGAACAACGGCGTAGAGATGCCCCGCTTCGGTATCGGCACCTTCCTCCAGCCCAGCGATGAAGTGTGCGAACAATCGTGTCTTACGGCATTGAAAGCAGGTTACCGCCACATTGACACCGCCCATGCCTATCAGGACGAAGCGGGTGTAGGTCGTGCCGTGAAAGAAAGTGGCATACCGCGCGAAGAAATCTGGATTACCAGCAAACTCTGGCCCACGGAATACGGCGAAGGCAAGACGCTGAAAGCCATCGACGAAATGCTGAAACGAATGCAACTGGACTACATCGACCTGCTCTATGTTCACCAGCCTGTGGGCGACTTCGTAGGCGCATGGAAAGACATGGAGAAGGCGGTGAAGATGGGCAAAGTACGTGCTCTCGGCATCAGCAATTTCGACGCCAATGAGGAAGTGTGGAATACAATTATGAAAGCAGCGACTATCAAGCCCCAAGTGCTCCAGATAGAGTGCCACCCTTACGCCCAGCGGTTGGAGATGCGCAAGAAAGCCGCAAAAGAAGGAATACAGGTGGAATGCTGGTTCCCGTTGGGAGGTGCCATGTCGGGCGGTGCCTTGTTCAAAGACCCCGTAATAAAGAAGATAGCCGAAGCCCACGGCAAAACTCCGGCACAAGTCATCCTGCGCTGGCACATTCAGGAAGGATTCTCCGTCATCCCCGGTGCATCCAACCCCGATTACATCAAGGAGAACATCCAAATCTTCGACTTCGCCTTGACCGACGAGGAGATGCAGCAGATGCGCTCGCTCAACAAGGAGAAACGCTTCTTCAACGCCACACTGGAAGATGTAGAAAAGATGGTGTGGGAAGCAAGGCTGTAAATCATGACGCTTTCGTTACCCAACCGTCGCTACTTACAAGTTTCAACTGACGTTCTTATTTTCTCCTACCATTTACATTGAAATACTTGCGTGGTACACGGTAAGCGTATAAAAGACAAATGATTAAAACAACGACGGGAAACATGCTATTGCAATGTTTCCCGTCGTTGTTTAATGTATAGCTCTACCCTATTTTACCCGTAGGTCTCAATCAGGAACTTCACAAACTGCGGGTCGCCGAAGTTCACCGTCCCTGCATCGTGGCTGTTGAGGGTGGCAATACGTTTCATTTCTTCGTCGGTCAGCGTGAAGTCGAAGATGTTCAAGTTCTGCCGCATACGTTCCACATGCGTGCTCTTAGGGATGGCAACGATGCCCCGCTGCGTGAGCCAACGCAGTGCCACCTGTGCAGCCGTCTTCCCGTAATCCTCACCAATGGAAGCAAGCAGTTCATTCTTTACCACGCCTTCGGCACCCTCACCGCCAAGCGGTCCCCATGCCATCATCTTCGTGTCGTGTTCCGCAAGAATCGGCTCGATACCTTGTTGCTGGACGAGCGGATTACATTGCAACTGGTTCACCATCGGTTTAACGTCTACATAATGAGCGAAGTCGTAGAAACGTCCTGCCTGAAAATTGCTTACACCGATGGCACGCACCTTGCCTGCGCGGTAGGCCTTCTCCATCGCCCTCCATGAGCCGAACACATCGCCGTATGCCTGATGGATAAGCAGCAGGTCAATATAGTCGGTCTTCAGCTTACGCAGGCTCTCGTCGATGCTTGCTGTCGCTCTCTCCTCGCCTGCATTCGAAATCCATACTTTCGTAACAAGAAAAATATCCTGCCGGGGAATCCCGCTCTTGTTGATGGCATTTCCCACACCTTCCTCGTTGAAGTAAGCCTGCGCCGTATCAATCAGGCGATAACCCACGTTCAGCGCATCGCTGACGCACTGTTCACATTCCTGCGGAGCTACCTTGAACACTCCGTAACCCAATAGCGGCATTTCCACGCCGTTGCTCAGTTTGATTGTTTCCATATTATCTTCGTTTAATCGGTTTTCTATATTTACAAAAATACGACGGAATGGCGAAGCTGTCTGTACACAGATTACAGACAGTCATACCTTTTTTACGGATTGTCCGAATTGCGGACGATACTTATCGTAACGGATTGGCTTTGTACGAGATAATAACATATTTTTCTGCTATCGATTTTCTTCCCAAAAGCGGACAGCATCCGTCAGCCATCCTTCGGCAACCGTGCCCGTGCCTAACCCGAAACCGTGAGGAAGCCCGTTGTAGGCATGAAATTCGGTCGGGATACCGATGCCGGAAAGACCTTGCAGCCGCCGTTGCATGGTGCGCCATGAGGCAATGCCGTCGTTCGTACCGACACAGGCGTACGTTGCCGCGTCTTGCGAACTAACCATGCTATAACCCGTATATTGCATGATGACAGCCGAGGCTTGCGGAATATCCGTGCGTCCGGTGAGTTCTCGCAGATACCCCTCATTGCCGAGCACAGCCGCCATGCGTGCTCCTGCCGAACCGCCCCAAAGGGAATAGCCGGAAGCGCTTACGCCCAATTCATCGGCATGGTCATAAATATAAGTGATGGCGCGGGCAAGGTCTTCGTAGGCATAGTCCGGACGGTAAATGAGCGCAAAAGCATTGTACCCAAGTTTGGACAGTTCAAGAGCATGGGGAAAGCTGTCGTGCATGGCTCCGACATACGCGAATGCACCACCGGCATTGCAGACAGCAAAGGGCGCACCCGGATTTCCCCGGAAAAAGAACAGTCCCGTATTGCGCTTCTGCGGGTCGTCCTGCTTCTCGGCCTCCGTATAAATGTCAAGAAATACGCTGCCGGCATGTGCCTTCAGGTAATTGCAGATTTCAACGGTCTTGTCCAGGTCTATGTAGTTATACCACACCAAGCGCAACTGTTCCAAAGTCTCGCCGCTCCAATAGCCCTCGTCTACGGGGAAAATCAGCCGTCCCCAATTACCGAAAGCCGGGTCATTCATAACATCACTGATGCGGGTGGTGCGGGTGAAAGATTGCCCCGCTTCAGGCGGAAAGAAAAACGGCAGAGCATTATATACAAACTCCACGACGGAATTGTAATCGTGTTGCCCTCCCTCTCGCTGGTGGTAAGAAAAGTTATGGGGAGTAAACACATCGGTCAGCTGCATACATGCCATCGCCTGATTATGGGTCTGATAAAAGCGTGCATCCTGTGTCCCCACGGCGTGCCATACGTGAAAACCGTTATCCGTTCCGTAAGGCGATGCCTGAACTACCGAAGTAAGAAACTGAGCCGTCTGCTCCGGCACCGTCTGTCCGCCAAAAGTCGAAACGTGCCAACTGTCACCACTCATCGGCAGGAAAAAGCGTTGCAAGTCGAAACAATGTTCAAAGATATACCATGTCCTGACTTCGTCAACGCGTACCCCAAAATTCATCAGCAAACAATGGAGCGATACGTTGATGCCGTTTCATAAGCATAGTCTTATTGATAGTCTGCTTGCTTTGAGGCAATGTAATCTGTATAGTCACTATAGTTTTAGCAAGTTCGAGTACCTTGTCCACACTCATATTTATGCCGGAGAGTTTCAGCAGACGTTCCAATTCCTTGTAAACTTTCAAGGCCACGAAGCAGATACAGACATGGGCTTCTATCCTTCGCCTTGTAAAGTGAAACATTGGTCTTATCTCAATCTTTGATTTTGATATGCGGAAGGCCCTTTCAACATGCCATAGGTTATGGTAGGCGGCATATACGTCATTGACAGGTATATTCGTATTGGTAAGGTATCCTTTGAGACCATCCCATTTCGCATCTTTCTCCAGTTTCTCGTAATTGATGGTCACTTTCACATCTCCTTCCATTTTCAGAAACTTGTTGTATCCGCGCTTGTTGATATTGTCTTTGGTAAGAGTACCTCTGCGGTATGCCTTCTCCAGACGGCGTATCCCTTTCTCCCGGTTATAAGCATCCTTTCGGGCACGGTCTTCCGTATATCCAACCAATAACCTCTGTCCGTTGCCTTTATCGTATTCAACCATCTGGCAGTCTGTCTTAGGCTGCTCCAGTATCCATTCCTGTATCTTCCTGCTCTCGTTCCTGATTTTCGCACCGATGATATACTTGTAACCGTTTGCTTCAAGGTCGGCTATATTATCGTTGTTCATCAACCCTGAGTCAGCCACCACGATAAAATCTTCCAGCTCATATTTCCGGACAAATTCCGTCACTACCGGAAGCATCGTGTGTCCCTCGTACTTGTTGCCCTCATGAATGCAATACGCAAGCGGATAGCCGCCAATGCTGACCAACAGTCCCAATATAATCTGAGGGTTCTGGTGACGCCCTTCCTTGGAGAAACCCGTTTTGCGAAGCTCGTCCTCATAGTCCGCTTCAAAATAGAGTGTGGTGACATCATAAAACAGCACACCGATATGGCCGCCTAAAATCTTCTTTGTGTGAAGGACGCTTATGTCCTGAACTATCTTATGCTGGTTATCGCTCAGTTTGTCCAAATAACGATAGATCTTCGACAGGCTGACATCTTCATCAAAATGATTCTTCAGATACTCCACTGTGGCAGATTTGCTTGCAGGATAAGACAAGTGGGCTTTTACAAGCTGGCGGAACACCTCATCATCTATCCTGTTGAAGCCCACGTTGTCAAAGACACGGTCAAGTATCAGGTCCGCTCCATTGATGGAGATGTTGGTTATGCACGAAAGCATCTGTTCGGCATTCAGAAGTTCTGCATCACACTTCTTACGTTCCTCACCGAAGAGATCCAGCCGTGGATGGCGGCGCTCCTGTTCCGCCTCTATCCATTTACGACCTTTCATTATGAGAGAATCTATCTCTTCTTGAGTACGCGCTATACCTATAGTGGTAAGTTCCTTATAATAACCAGAAATCTTTTCTGCTACAACGATACTTACAGTGCCTGACCGATTCTTTTTTCGCTTGATAAACATACAAAAATGCTTTGCGTACCCCAAAATCAGGGTATGCAAAGTTACAAAACATTATCTATCAATATATTATAAATTTGATGTTTTTATAGTGACGAAGTCAGGAAAAAGCGTTGCAAATCGAAACAATGTTCAAAGATATACCATGTCGTCACACTGCCCAACGAGAATCCGCCGAAAGCCCGGTGGTCACGCGATGCCACGATACCTGCCCGGTCAGTCGTTTCAGCGTATGTCGAGAAGCGGCTTTCAACGGCAGGAATCAGGTCATTCTCATATTCATTATGGAACACAGCGATTTCTTCACACGATTCACCCCAATCTTTTGCCCGGTTGTCCTTGTCCCACGTGGGCGACACCACGATGACAGGCTTGCAATCTCCTTGCTGAATCATCCAGTCCAAAATGTTCTTCTGTGCGCCGCCCAATGTTTCAAATGTTTCCTCTACCGTTCCCGTCCATCCGTGCATCAGGTAGACCACATCATATTGCCGGCTCTCGTCATATCCGTAAGGCAGATAGACATAGGCAGGCTTCCGCGTGGCAGGACGGTCATCGCGGGTATAATCTTTCGATTCATATTCGATTCTTACTACCTGCCCCTGCTCTGTTGCCTCCGAAAAGTATTGATTGGGAACAGGATGGGTCATCTGAATCTGAAAACTGTCAGTATTGGTTGTTCCGTTTCCATTCATATCAGTAGGGATTTCTGTTTTTTCCGTACAAGACCATAGTCCTGTCATCATAGCAGCCATTATGATTACAATGTAGGTCATTCTTCTCATCATTTCATTACTTATACGGCTGCAAAGTTCAGCATAATTCTTGTGCCGACTATTACACTAATTACTGCAAGTACCTACATTTTTGCGGTTTGTTATACAAAACGGATGCGCTTCACATATTCACAGATTCTTGTTTTAATCACAATTCTCCCAATACGATAGTCTCACATTTTACATGAATGTTCTTTATTCACGCTTGAATTATTTTTAAGGCATTCCTCTTTGCAGCTGCTATGCTTGGAGATGAATCTTGTGGCATCATATCTAAACACAATATAAGTTCTTTGCATAATTCAGGATAAGGTTTACACATTTTTGCTGCAAGTTTAATCATCATAGAACGTGAACTGTTGCTTTCTTTGAGGTCAGCCAGATGTATAAGGCAGTAATCCAATAATTTACCGTTTGGCTCGTTTATTGGCAAGTCTGCGAGAATAGACAATACCAATCCACGACGAATACAGAGCTTTGTGGATATTGCAATGTCAACCAACTCTCCATAGTGTGGAAGAAGATAAATTTCTTTGTCCTCTTTAGAAAGGTGAGACAGCACCCATGCTGCATTATGAGCTACATACGGACTGTTCGTTTGCTTCATTTGAGCAAACATTGCCTCGATGCCGCATTCATCGTGATGGAGATTGCCGGCTAATGCCATAACTTGCGGTTTTGAAAGTCTAAATTCCAAAGATGATTTCATTAGAAGCGTGGTTTAGTCAATCAATTCAGATTTACAATACATAACAACTATTTTTATACAAAACGCAGAAACTCTTCACATATTCACAGATTCTATTATCGCTCTCATGGAAACCTTACCAATCTTTCTTACCCCAAAAAAGCATATCATCCCCTATACTCCGTCGGGCTTACTCCCAAATGCTGCTGTACGTAACGGCTGAAATAGGCCGGCGATGAAAATCCGAACATATCGGAGATACGGACGAAGGTCAGGGATTTATCGCGGAGCAGGCGGGAGATGTCGAGAACCGTATAACGGTTTATCCAGTAGTTGGCGGCGTAACCGCTTATCTTCCGGGAGACTTCAGACAGGTATTTCGAAGTTACGCACAACTTATCGGCGTACCAGTTCACTTCGCGGTGTTCGCGGTACGTCCCGTTCTCCAACATATTAAGGAAGCGGCTCATGATGGCAGCATTTTGAAGCGGGATGTTGTCAACCCCATAAAGATGGGAATGAAAATCGAAGAAATCAATTATCAACAGCTGTACGGAAGCTATCAGCAAGTCCCTTCGGAAATGATGGCCGGTCTGTGCCAACCGAAATTCCACCATCTCGAAATCCTTGCGGCACAACTCGCGTTGTTCGGCATTCAGTTTCATGATGGGATTGAGAAACAGGGCAAGCTGACCCTTCATGCCATAGTTGCTGAGCGGCGTGGAGAGTACGACAAATTCAGAAGTTACGTATATCACCTTTACCCGGAAGTCTTCCGCCAGACGGATGTGTTCCACCAACTTTCCCTTACGGACAATCATCAGATCGCCGGCTTGCAGCTCGCGTTCCTCTCCGTTGTATCTCAGTCTGCAACTGCCTGCCAGACAAAGGGCATGTACCAGATAATTGCTGTAAGCATCCGTGCCCAGTCCGTCAAGGGTGTCTTTTATGATAATATTTTCTGTTTCTGCCATACCTTCATTTTCCTCTGTTCCAAAGATACATATTTCAAGCCGAAACTTCATATAGAATTTCCCGAAATATATAGTGTTTTCTTTCCCCCGTATCTGTTTCTTAGCAGATACGGAGAAAACAGAATGATATCATTTGAACAAGCGCTGCACAAAGGTAGTCAGATAGATGCGCCAGTTACGCCAGATGTGTCCTCCATCACTTTCTGTGTATTCGTAATGATAATTCAGACTATCTAATTTGCTGCGGAAGGCGGCATTGTCCTTGTACAAGAAATCGGTACGCCCTATCCCTATCCAATAAAGTTGCGGAGGAGTGTTGAACTGACGGTTGAGGTTTTCGTAAAACTTGGTGTATACCGGGCTATCGTTATCGGTATGAATGGCAGCAGAGAAAAGCCCCACGTAGTCGAATGTGTCGGGATAGAGTGCCGAGATGTGCATGGCATGGAAACCACCCATCGACAAGCCTGCAATGGCACGGTGAGCCTTGTCAGCCTGCGTCCGATAATGACTTTCCACATAGCTTACCACATCGGTAAAAGCCTGCTCAAAACGGCCGTCCATCATACCGGGCACAAACAGTGCAGGTTTCTCCATGCTGTACGGCGCTTCTCCCGGTGCAGCCTGCTGCGAAGCATTGCCATTGGTCATCACTACAATCATCGGTTCGGCTTTACCTTGAGCGATAAGATTATCCAATATCTGAGCGGCACGCCCCAGTTCGCTCCAAGCATTCTCATCGCCTCCGGCTCCATGTAACAGATAAAGAACAGGATAGCTCCGCTCGCTGTCTTCATAGCCGGCAGGAGTATAAACGGTCATGCGGCGGTCCATGTTCATAGTCAGACTGGGATACCATACCTTAGCCACATTGCCATGAGGAACCTCCTGCACGGAGTAAAGGTCGCCCGGCTGTCCGCTCATCAGGAAAATATTGCTTACCGAAGCCACGTCTCTTACCTGATAAACGTTATTCGGGTCTGTAATCCGCAAGCCATCATTTAAGAAAGTATAAGAATAAAGTTCCGAAGCGAGCGGTGGAGTCGTATATTCCCACACCCCGTTGCTGTTCTTTGTCATCACAGCCTTACCAGCCGATTCGGTCTCGCCTACCGGAGTTGATACCATCGTCGGAGAAAGGAAATCGCCTTCTACCTCCATTTTTTCCGCCGCAGGTGCATAGATACGGAAAGTCACCGTACGGTTTTCGTTTATCACCGGCGAAATGATGCCGTCTGCACTCCATAACGCCTGCTGCCCCATGCTGTTGACTGCCATCAGCCAACCCACTGTCATTACAATAAATCGTTTCATATTCATTCGTTTGTTACAAATCTTTATCCTTGAGCAAAGTTATCGGCATAAAGGTAGAAAATTTTCCGATTCGCTCAACCCTAATTCCATATATCTTATGCAACATAACCGACGATATGTCTCCAAAAACGCTACCGCAAGCGTATACCAACACATGCGGATGCGTTGACCATTTCTACCGCAAGCGTTGGCATACACTTGCGGTAGAATTTTTTCGGACTTATTGTCTGTAAAATGGGTGCATCGTTCTGTAATTTGTCGTCCCTTAAAAGTATATTCCAGCGAAACAAATTTAAAGCATATAAAATGAAAAGATTTTACAAATGATTCCAGTCCGCACTGCTCAGATATGTCCGTAAGCTATCCCGCAACGCCGCTGTGTGTTGCGGGATACAAATACAAGCCTCAACGGTGATACAAATACCGGTTCATTCACCCCATGTTCTGATTTATCTTCTTTTTATACTCAAGGGGCGTAACTCCCGTTATCCGCTTAAACGTATGCGTCAAATGGCTCTCGTCTACAAAGCCCGTTCGCGCTACGATCTCATTGATGCGCAAATCCGTATAGTTCAACAGCTCTTCTACCACCTTTATCCGGCATTTCAGGATATATCTCTTCAAACTTTCTCCCGTACGCGCTTTAAAGAATTTCCCGATGTAAGTTTCAGCCGTATTAAACCGCTGGCTCAAGGTTTTCGCCGTAAGTAGCTCCGGATTATCCAAATGCAATTCGATGTATTGTAGCATCGACATCAGCTTGTCGCTCTCCGCTACCGGACGTGACGCATCGCCCAACAGATGTCTGAGGTTACGCACGCAAATCAGTAAGATACTGTTAATCCAACATGCCGCTATCCGGGACGTATCGGAAGAAGGCGAAAGATATTCGGAGCGGATGCACGCCATGAGCATGGAAATACGTTCACTATCCGTCCGGGCGATGAGCGCAGTCAGATCGGTAGGCACCGGAAGCGAAAAGAGTTCCTTCTCTACCTCCCCAAGCACACGGTCGACATACGCATCGGTCAGCCCGATATAAACTATGTCGCACATCTCCGCCAGCCGGTAAGTATGATTCGTATACGGTTTTATAAAGAAGAAAGACCCCGAACGGAAAGAGAATCGCTGACTTTCCGACACAAACTCTCCACTCCCCGAAACTATGTAACAAAGTTCGAAGAACGAATGCTGGTGCTCCGGCAGAGGAAACCGGTCGTATCGGCGCACCTTGACCTCGAAAGGCAGGAAGATATTTTCTTTTTTCATGTCGCAAATATACAAAAAATAAGATAATTCTTACAATTATCCGCTTTCGTTTCTCTGTACCTTTGCGCCGTTTTACAAATACAGACATTAAGAATATGGAAAGAAACGAATTGAAAGGTCATGGCTCTATGTTTGCCGCCAATTTCATGTGGGGACTGATGTCTCCCGTTGTGAAGTTTATCTTTTTAAGCAGCGTCATCACTCCTACATTGTTAGTCGACATCCGCCTGCTGGGAGCTGCCGCCCTGTTTTGGATAGCCTCACTTTTCACCAAGCCCGAACACATACCCCATCAGGATTTGCTCAAACTGTTTTTCGCCGCTTTGCTGGGCATTGTGTTCAATCAAGGCGTATACATCATCGGACTGGGCATGACTTCACCGGTAGATGCCTCCATCATTTCTACCAGCACCCCCATCTTTACCATGATAATAGCCGCTTTCTACCTGAAAGAACCGGTTACGGCGAAGAAAGTATTGGGCATTTTCATGGGAGCCATCGGCGCTTTTCTGCTTATTATGAGCAATGGAGATTCCGCTTCCACGCAGGACGGCAATATATGGGGAGACATTATCTGCATCATTGCTGAGGTTTGTTTTGCCTCTTACCTTGTGTTCTTTAAAGACCTCATAAGCCGTTATTCTGCCATTACTTTGATGAAGTGGATGTTTACTTATTCGGTTATCTGCATCATCCCGTTCTCTTACACCGATTTGGTGGCGGTAGACTGGGCATCGCTGGATGCGGACTTGATACTTGCTCTTTCGTTTCTGGTATTCGGGGCTACGTTTTTCTGTTACCTGCTGTCGCCTATCGGTCAGAAGCATCTGCGCCCTACCGTAGTCAGCATGTACTGTTACGTACAGCCTATCGTAGCCACCTGTATCGTGGTTTTCTACTGGGGCACTTCATCGTTTAACCTGATTAAAATCGCCGCGATAGTGCTTGTTTTCCTCGGTGTATATATGGTAACACGAAGCCGTAGCCGCACCGAAATGGAAGCATTCGAAGCAAAAAAGAAAGAAACAGCAGCAGTATAAAACAATTTCTCATATTCCTTTTCGTCGAAATTGGTGCATCAATCTGTAATCCGTGTATGGATGGATAAACGCAGGCAGCGTAACTTTGCGGTGTGATATCAAAACAGATTGAATATGAAAGAAAGAATTATTCGCTTTTTCAAGCTGTGGACGTTGCCTCTCGGTATGTTTGCCGGAGTGGGTATTTACCTGATGTTTCACTACATCCCGCTGCTCAGCCCGCTCAAGGTGTTGGCAAACGGAGCGGAGGACTACATTATGCCCTTCATGATATTTGTTATGCTGTTTACTACGTTTTGCAAGGTCAACCCGCGCGAGATGCGCATACGGCGGTGGCACGTGGTGATGATTTTGTTTCAGTTGGTCTGCTGCTTGGCAGTGGCGCTGCCCGTACACTATTTTCCCGATTTCGGCTACTCGGTAGTGGCGCAAGGGGCATTGGTCTGCCTGATAGCCCCCACGGGAACGGCGGCTGCGGTCATTGCCGGGCGACTGGGAGGCAATGAAACCACGCTCACTACCTATACCATTGTAAGTAATCTGGTGGCAGCCGTCATGATTCCGCTGGTTTTCCCGCTGGTGGAACTTCATTCTGCCGGGTCGTTTGCCGAGCAGTTCGCACTCATCCTGCGCCATGTGTTTCCGCTGCTTATCTGTCCTTTCCTTGCGGCATGGGCGTTAAGGGAGTTCGCCCCGAAAGCTCACGCCCTCGTGGTAAAGTTTTGCGGAAGCCTTGCTTTCTACCTGTGGGGCGTATCGCTTGTCATTGCCATCGGGCTTACGCTGCGTTCGGTGGTCAACAGTCATTTTAACCCTCACGTACTCGTACTGCTTGCCCTGTCGGGACTGATTGTCTGCGCTTGGCAGTTCGGTACGGGAAAGTTTGTAGGCAGACACTATAACGACTACATCAGTTGCGGACAGGGCAACGGACAGAAGAATACGTTGCTTGCCATCTGGACGGCATACACTTATCTCTCGCCTGTCATATCTGTGGCGCCGAGCTGTTACATCGTGTGGCAGAACATCGTCAACTCATGGCAACTATGGGCTAAGGGGAAACGGGATGCGAAGGCTGCCAAACGGGAGTATTCAACAAGAATCATCAACCAATAAATTATCAGGATATGAGATACAGAAACTTAGGAACCCGCGGACTGCGTGTGTCTGCCGTCGGCTTGGGATGTATGGGGATGAGCCATGCTTACGGCGCACCTGCCGACCGACGTGAAATGACCGGACTGCTGGCTAAAGCGGTAGACATGGGCTATACGTTTTTCGACACCGCCGAGGTATATGGCACGGCGGAACGCCCGCACGACAACGAGGAACTGCTTGGCAGCGCACTGAAGCCTTACCGAAACAACATCGTCATTGCCACAAAATTCGGTATACGTTTCGATATGGAGAGCGGACAAGTCCCCTACCCGCTGATAACCGATTCACGCCCTGAAACGATACGCCGCTCAGTGGAGGGTTCGCTGCGCCGGTTGCAGACCGACTACATTGACCTTTACTATCAGCACCGTCCCGACCCGAACATGGCAGTAGAAGAGGTGGCGGGCGTTATGCTCGACCTTATAAAAGAAGGGAAAGTGCTTTACTGGGGAATGTCTGAAGCTTCGGAAGAGGAGATTCGCAGGGCACACGCCGTCTGCCCGCTCAGTGCGATACAAAACCGTTATTCGATGATGGCGCGCTGGCATGAAGCGCTGTTTCCCATGTTAGAGGAATTGGGTATCGGACTGGTGGCTTTCTCGCCGCTTGCCAACGGGTTGCTGTCCGACCGCTATACGCCGGCGTCCTGCTTCGATGCCGAAACCGATTATCGTGCCACGATGCCCCAATTCCGCCCGGAGAGTTACGAGCGAAACCGCAAACTGTTGGAACTGATTCGCCGTATAGCCGAAGATAAGAACGCCACGCCTGCCCAAATCTCCCTTGCGTGGATGCTCTGCAAAAAACCGTGGATAGTGCCCATCCCCGGTACGCGGAAAGCCGACCGGCTGAAAGAGAATGCCGAGGCAACAGATGTGATGCTGACCGATGAGGAAGTGGAGGCAATAGACCGCGCTTTAGACGTAATGCCGATGTCTGATGTCTTCGGAGGAACCAAACCTAACGCACAAAAACAACAGACTCTCACAAAATAAAACTCTTTGATTCTTTTCATGTTTCATAAGTCCAATCTCGAAATCCATAAATTCCATGCTGGTTTTTATCGTTTCAGATTGGACTTTTTTGTTGAAATAATTCAATCCGACAATAAAGTTGCTGCAACCTTTTTACGGCTTTGCCCGGAGCTTGGGGAAACACTAACGGTAGAACCGATGTTTTCTATGGGTAGAAACGGTCAACACATCCGCATGGAATGGGTAACGCTAACGGTAGCGTTTTTCAGAACATAACGGCGGCGAATTTCGCTTCCTGTTTTCATCGGGTAATTGAGCCGTATATCGTTGATATTGGTGTACTAATCTGTAATTTGTGTATAGACAGACAGATGTTTCCGGCGTAACTTTATATCAGAAACAATAACGCGAACCAAGTCTGAATTTACAGATTACACTTAAATACATAAAACGATGAAACTTAAATTATTTTTACTGACTGTGCTGACGGCTTTCGGGATAAGTTGTTACGCACAAAACAATGAAAAAGCAAACCGTATCCTCATCGCTTATTTCAGTTGAAGCGGCAATACGGAACACGTGGCGAAATACATCGCCGAACAAACAGGCGGAACGCTTTTCCGCATCGAACCCGTAAAGCCTTATCCCACGGAATACACACCGTGTACCGAGGTGGCAAAGGCTGAAAAAGAGCGGAACGACCGTCCTGCCATCAAGAACAAGGTAACAGACTGGGACAGTTACGACACGGTGTTCATCGGTTGCCCTGTATGGTGGTGGACGGCTCCGATGATTATCAATACCTTTGCCGAGAGCTACGACTTCGAGGGAAAAACGGTCGTTCCGTTCTGTACGTATGCTTCGACTTACCGCGACGAGACGCTGGCACGCATCGTGGAACTGACCCCCGATGCCAACCATCTGAAAGGATTCGGCGCAGTAGACCGCAACACGGACGGTATAACCGAATGGTTGAAGGAAATCAAAGTAATCAAATAAGGGAGGACGGAGAGATGAAAACCTATATACTTCCGCTCGTGCTACTGTGTGCGTCGCTTTCTTTGACGTCTTGCGGCGACGATGAGAACAATACCATTAACACTCCCACCGAGGATGTGGTTCCCGGAACAAACCACCGCATCCTGATAGCTTACTTTTCAGAGCCGCTGCCCGACAACGGTGTGGATGCCGCCTCGTCCGCCAGTCGGCTTATTGTGAACGGCGACCTTTGCGGCAGCGTAGAATACATGGCTACCGTGGATAGGCGAAGCAACGGGCGGCGACAGGGTACGCATCCAGACGGCAACGCCTTATCCGGAAGAATACGCAGCGCTGGCAGACCAAGCCAATGAAGAACGGCTGAACGGTACACACCCCGCCCTCGCCACAAACATAGAGAACTTTGACGATTACGATGTAATCTTCGTGGGCTATCCTATCTGGTGGTATCAGATGCCGATGGCAATGTATTCGTTTTTCGATGCTTACGATTTTACAGGTAAAACCATCATCCCGTTTTCATCGCATGGCGGCAGCGGATGGTCGGGTACAGTAGACGATATAGCAGAGATGGAACCGCAAGCCACAATGGTAAACGGTTACAGCATACCAAGAAACAGTGTTGCCGAATCGGCAGACGGCATACGCAGTTGGTTGCGTGAGATCGGGATTATCGAATAATCCCACGGTCTGCGGATAAGAGAGAGGTTCCCCGCCACGGTTCAGCGTGACGGGGATTTTTTGTATCGTTAATATGGGTATATCAATCTGTAATTTGTATAGGAGCAGACCGCCTCATCTGCCGTAAATTTGTAATAAAAACAGATAACCATTTAACTATAAAGATACAACTATGGATAGATTTACTTACCAATACCCCGTGCGCCAACATTTTGGCAAAGGGTGCGCCGAGAGCGCCATCAAAGAAGAAATGAACCGTATTGCAGGTAATAATGTACTACTTGCCTACGGGGGCGGCTCACTGAAACGCACGGGAATGTATGACAAAATCGTTGGTTGGCTGCACGAGTGCGGCAAGACGGTGACTGACTTCGGCGGCATCATGCCCAACCCTACTTATGCAAAGGTGCAGGAAGGCGCAAAGATGGTTCGTGAGCAGGGCATCGACTTCATCCTCGCAGTGGGTGGAGGGTCGGTCATCGACTGCTGCAAAATCGTATCGGCACAGGCAAAACTGGATGAAGATATTTGGGAGATGCAGTATGCCAAGCATCAATATCCTACGGAGTTCGTGCCGATGGGAGCCGTGGTAACAGCATCGGGAACGGGAGCCGAGCAGAACAACGGTGCGGTTATCACTCACGAAGAAAAGAAACTGAAGCAACCGCTGTTGGGGGCTTACCATACGTTTGCCGTGCTTGACAGCGACCTGACCCGCACGCTTCCGATGAAGCAGGTCATCAGCGGCGCATTCGACACCCTGAGCCACTGCATGGAGACCTACATGGGACGCCCGCAGGCAACGAACCTTTCCGATGAAATCAACGAGTCGGTCATGCGGAGTGTCATCAAGAACCTGCGTGCCTTGATAGCCAATCCCGATGACGACTTTGCCCGTGGCGAACTGATGTGGGCATCGGCAATGGCAGAAAACGGTTTGCTGAAGTTAGGCAAACAGACAGACTTCCAATGCCACATGTTAGAACATGCCGTAGGAGCTTACACCGATTGCAATCACGGACAGGGGCTTGCCGTTATCCACCCCATACTCTACCGCCACCTTTTGAGCGAAGGGAAAGAAAAACTGGCGCGCATGGCTCAAGAAGTATGGAAGGTAAAAGGAGATACCACAGAACAAACTGCATCGCTCGGCGTAGAGGCGCTCGCAGGCTTTATCCGCGAAATCGGTCTGCCTACCCGCTGGAGCGAAATGGACATCACGGACGAAACCGTACTGCGCGCCGCTGCCGATACTTGTTTCCTCATGCCGGGATGCTGCAAACAGTTTACGAGAGACGAACTGTATGAAGTGTTGAGGGAAGGAATGTAAGGCTGGCAGGCATACCGCCCAAAGCGTATCGCGGAGAGTCCGACCGCTAAAAGCCGCTCCCGATGAGGCTTATCTGTAAAATGGGTCCTATTATCAGTAATTTATGTATGGTTTTTCTCTTTGATGCGCACTATTTTTGTATACGTAAACTTATGTAAAAATAGGAAGCATTATGTTACCTAAAATCATCTGCCATATCATGTCGTCCGTTGACGGCAGGCTGCTGACCGACCGCTGGACAGTTCCTTTCAACGGACAAAGCAAAAGCGAACTGATGGGGGTGTATGCCTCCATCGGCCGCAAACTGAATACCGATGCTTGGATGTTCGGAAAAAATACCTTGTGTGAAGGCTTCTTCCCCAAGCAATTTCACCTGCGAGACACTACCCCGCTCTCTCACCCGAAGCCTTACATCGCCAGCCATACGTCCGACCGTCTTTTTGCGGTTATCGACCCCGATGCCGACATTCTTTACGAATCTTCCACCGTGCGGGGCGACTGCATCGTAACCATCCTGCCCGAAACGGCACCTGCCGATTATCTGGACTATCTTCAGAAGAAAGACATTTCTTACCTCTTTGCCGGAACAAAAGGTGATGACCTGCGCACAGCGATGCAGACGTTGGCGGAGGTGTTTGGTGTGGAGTCGCTTTCGCTGCAAGGTGGAGGCATCATCAACGGGGCTTTCTTACATGCCGGACTGATAGACGAACTAAGCCTTGTGGTATATCCGGGCATTGACGGGTCGGCAGCGTCGCCCTCGGTGTTCGAATACATCGGGAAAGAACATTTGCCTGCTCGCGGACAGAGCCTCGAACTGCTGTCGGCAGAAACGGTTCAAGACGGGATTGTATGGCTGAGATACTGCTTCCACAAAGCGAATTTGACATAAAAATTTACCCTTCAAAATGGGCTGAAAAACGCAACCGCTTGCGTTGGGTATTTCTACCGCTTAGACTTCTTAACGCTACCCATAGAATCCATCGGTCCTATGGGTAGCGTTTTCGAGCCTGAAAATAAGCCTCAGAACTACCTCAAACTGGCATTGAAAGTATATAAATTACAAAACAACGGACAAAATGAACAACGAAGATAAGAAAATGATTTCCCGCCGTGACTTCTTTAAGATTGCGGGCGCGGCAGGCGCCGTTACCACCGGATTGGCAGCCTGCGGAAACAAGCGCACAGACTCATCTGCGGCGACAAACACCGAGGTGCCTACCGATGCCATGACCTACCGCACCCTGACGGGCGACCGTGTGTCATTGTTGGGATACGGCTGTATGCGCTGGCCCATGAAAGATTCGCCGGACGGCAAGGGACAGGTGGTAGACCAAGAAGAGATAAACCGACTGGTGGATTATGCACTGGCGCATGGTGTCAACTATTTCGATACCGCGCCGCCTTACTGTCAGGGGCTGTCGGAAGAGGCTACGGGAATCGCTCTCAGCCGCCATCCGCGCAACTCGTATTACATCGCCACGAAGATGTCGAACCATCGCCTTTACGGGGCAGGGCTTCGAGGAAAAGAGCTGTACGACGCTTCGGTAGAAATGTACCGCAACTCGTTCAAGAGCTTGCGGACGGATTACTTCGACTATTACCTGTTCCACATTTTGGGTACGGGCGCAGGGATGGAAGAAATGCGCGGCAGGCTGTACGACTGTGGCATTGCCGACTTCATACTCAAAGAGAAAGAGGCGGGGCGCATCCGCAAATTGGGTTTCTCGTTTCACGGCGATGTGAAGGTATTCGACTACATGTTGCAGGAATCCGGCATCCCGTGGGACTTCGTTCAAATCCAGCTCAATTACCTCGACTGGCGGCACGCTTCGGAGATGAACGTCAATACCGAATATCTGTACGGCGAATTGGCGAAACGCAACATACCAGCCGTTATCATGGAGCCGCTGTTAGGGGGACGCCTGTCGAAAGTACACGACCATATCGTAACCAAACTGAAACAGCGCGAGCCGGAGCATAGCGTGGCTTCGTGGGCGTTCCGCTTTTCGGGCAGTTTCCCTGATGTACTTACGGTACTGAGCGGAATGACCTACATGGAGCATCTGCAAGACAACCTGCGTACGTATTCGCCTTTGCAGCCTCTCACCGATGAAGAGTTCCGCTTCCTGCAAGAAACAGCCGACCTTATGGCGCAGTATCAAACCATTCCTTGCAACGACTGCAACTACTGTATGCCGTGTCCGTACGGATTGGACATACCCAGCGTGCTGCTCCATTATAATAAATGTATCAACGAAGGACACATGCCCAAAAGTCGTCAGGATGACAACTATCAAGAAGCGAGGCGTGCATTCCTCATCGGTTACGACCGCAGCGTGCCCCGCCTGCGCCAAGCCAGCCACTGCATTGGCTGTGCGCAATGTAATCCGCATTGTCCGCAAGGCATTGACATCCCCAAAGAAATGCAGCGCATTGACCACTTTGTAGAACAACTGAAACAAAACAATCTGTAAAACTCAGAAACTGTTTTGAATTTGTCGCGCGATGATTCGGGATGAGTTTTTGAGTCATTTTTGCTTGTGTAATGAGGAAGATAGCGGGCTATCTGACGAAGGACAGAAGCGGAAAGAACCAGAAAATCGCCTGAAGCACACACTAAAATGAATACATCAAGCCAAGAAAACTTTTGGAAGAAATTCAAAACAGTTTCTCAAATCAAAGCATCATGAAAACGAATCAATACATTCTCTTCTGCCTGTTTTTGCTTTATCTGACTCCGACAAAGGCGATTGAACCTCCTACGGATGAAAGCAAGTATGTTACCATCAACGGGATAGTAAAAGACAAGTCGGACAAAAAAGCCTTATCGTATGCCAACGTCTCCATAGCCGGAAGTACCGAATCTACCGTAACCAATGCCGACGGCGAGTTTACCTTTAAAGTGAAAGAGCCTGTAGATAACATCGCCATCGAAGTGTCACATCTGGGTTATGACAACCAGCACATCCGTCTGAGGAAAGGAGAAGCAGAACTGCCTACCGTATGGCTCACCCCTTCTGCACTGATGCTGAATGAAATAGTAATCAGCGGACGTAATCCGCGCGAACTGGTAGAAGAAGCTATCAGAAAAATTCCGGATAATTACAGCGGAAATAACGACCGGTTGACCGGCTTCTACCGGGAAACGGCACGTAAGCGCAGGCATTACATCAACATAGCCGAAGCCGTTGTAGACCTGCACAAAACGCCTTACACAGAAAATGCCGGACGAGACCGCGTAAAGATACTTAAAGGACGCCGGTTACTCAGTCCGAAACAAAGCGATACGCTGGCTGTAAAACTGTTGGGAGGCCCTACCGCAGCCATTTACTTGGACGTGGTAAAGAATCCCGACCTCCTGCTTAGCAGGGAAATGCTTCCGCTCTATGATTTCCACATCGAAGAAATGACATACATCGACGAACGTCCCCAGTATGTAATCAGTTTCGTACCCAATCGCGAACTGCCATACGCACTGTATTACGGAAAACTGTATATTGATAAAGAACGGCTCTCATTTACACGCGCGGAGTTCAATCTTGACATGAAAGACCGATACAAAGCGACAAAAGCCATTCTTCACCGAAAACCATTCGGGCTGCGTTTCAAACCGGTAGACGTAACTTATCTGGTAGATTATACCGACCACGGCAATAAAACCTATCTGAACTACATACGCAACGAAATCCGGTTCAAGTGCGACTGGCGACGCAGGCTGTTTGCCACTTCTTACGCTGTTGTATCGGAAATGGTAGTAACCGATATTGAACCGTCTGCCACCAACATACCTATTCGCGAAGCATTCGGCAAAGACCAGATACTTTCCGATGATGTGACTCTGTTTTTCGATAAAGACTTTTGGGGTAATTATAACATCATCAAACCGGAAGAGTCATTGGAAAAAGCTGTGGGAAAGTTAAAAAAGATGCACGAAGAATAAAGCCCAAGAATCTGTTTGACAAGAGTTCAGAAATCGACGATGAAACAATGCTCTCCGTGCTTATGCTGATAACTTACCGTCCAGCCATGATATTCGCAAACAGCTTTTACAATAGCAAGCCCCAGCCCGTTTCCTTTCGTTTTCTCCGACGGCAGATAAAAACGGTTGAATATCAGTGTACCGTCTAATGGCAGTTCATCGGAAGTATTTGATATTACAAATTGCTTGCCAACTATTGCAAGGGTGATTTCTCCGCCCGGACGATTATGGCGGACCGCGTTTACTATCAGGTTATTCATCAAACTTTCCAACAGCGTACGGTTAGCGTGAAGTACGGGCGAGCCATGAAACTCTTTATGAAGAACAATGTCTCCCGCCAAACATTCAAGTGAAGGCAATAATTCGTGGAGAAAAGCGGCGAGATTTATCTCTTCCATCTGCCCGTATTGATGATTGTCTATTTTTGCAAGCAAAAGCAAATTACGGTTCAGGCGGGCAAGGCGATTCGAAGTTTCATACAGCCCTTGTATCAACTCCGCCTGCCGTTCAGTCAAGTCGGGTTGCTGAAGCAGCAAGTCGAGTTTGCTTTGAAAAACAGCAAGCGGAGTCTGTAACTCATGTGAAGCATTTTCTGTAAATTCTTTTTGCATACGGTAGCTGGTCAGATTATTCTGCATCAGTGTCTGCAAGGTGGTGTTCAGACGGGTAAACTCAGACACCGCACTCGCTGGCAGAACGGGCAATATGCCGTTCTCCAAACGAAAGCCCTCCACTCGGTGCAGGGTTTCATCAAAAGGTTTCCATAACCGACGGGAAATAAACCGGACAGTCAGCACAATGGCAACAGCCAGTATCAATGCGATGATACCAAACTGTAACATCACACCTTGCATGATGTCTTGTTCCAAATCGAGGGCGGGAATAGGTTGTCCCTGACCCACTGCCTCGATGATGTCTATCATATCTTCAGCGTAATAATGCTTTGTAAGGAAATAAAAAAGCGGGGTGGCAAGCAACAACAATACAGCCATACATCCGGCGAACTGCATCAGCATCTTCTGCGACAGACTTCTTCTTTTCATAGCTCTACCCACTTGTATCCGGTTCCATATACATTCTTTACACAGTCGCGCACACCCGCTTCCGCCAACTTAGCTTTCAGGTTTTTGATGTGCGTGTAAACAAAGTCGTGATTGTCAAGCATATCTGCCATATCGCCACTGAGGTGTTCGGCTATCGAGGCTTTCGACACCACTTTATCACGGTTTCCTATGAAGAATAACAGCAGTTCATATTCCATTCGCGTCAATACGACAGACCGGTTGCCGACACTGACAGACTTTGCCGGCAGATTAATTTCAATGCCGTTACTGCATAGCACATTGTTTGCCGCAAACTCCCGCCGCCGGATGATGGCATAAATCCGCATCGACAGTTCAGACAGGTAAAAGGGCTTAGACAGGTAATCATCGGCACCTATCTCCAACCCTTTCACCTTATCTTCCAATGAATCTTTGGCAGAAACAATGATAACCCCGACGGGATTCCGTTTTTTCCTAATCTCACGCAGGATGTCCAGCCCGTTACCATCCGGCAACATCAGGTCGAGCAACACACAGTCGTAATCGTACATATTAACTTTCTCCAGCGCATCGACATACGTAAATGCCTGTTCGCACACGTAATGTTCGGAACTTAAATAAGTCACGATGTTGGCAGACAGTTCACGTTCGTCTTCAATAATCAGTAGTTTCATTTCAGTAACATTAAGATGCTTCCACCTGTTATCAGCAACGCACCCGCCACAACCCGGATGCTGACCGGTTCTTTCAATAACAAGAATGCAAGACAGATAGTTATTACTACACTCAACTTGTCTATCGGGGCTACACGCGACACATCGCCCGTCTGCAAAGCCTTGAAATAAAACAGCCATGACAAGCCCGTTGCAACACCGGACAGAACAAGAAACAGCCACGTGTGGCGGGGAATTTCTTTTATCTCTCCGAGATGCGAACCAAACAAAACGATGCCCCACGTCAACAATAGAATCACTGTGGTGCGGATAGCAGTCGCCAAATCAGAATTAATGTCTTTTACGCCCACTTTAGCAAAGATTGCAGTCAGTGCGGCAAAAAAGGCGGACAACAGTGCATAATATTTCCACATAACCTATTATCTCCTTAGTATACCGATGCAAAATTATCTCATTGCCACAAAAGTACGATAAGATTTTGTAGGAATTTTGAAGAGGTATTATTTACAATATAAGTAACTCGTTTTAAGTATTTTACAATTCATATCAAATGCTTTAAAACGCTTCCCATAGAACCGATGATTTCTATGGGAAGAAATGGTCAACACATCCGCAAGAAACAGTTAACGCTAACGGTAGCGTTTTTCAGGGGATAATAATGCGCCGGAGAAGATGGTTTCTTCCGGAAAAACATGTATTTTCGCAGTTGCTATCATTGAGGGCAAATAAAATCAGAACAAGAATAAAAAATGAGAATCATCGGCAATTTGTTATGGTGGCTGTTCGGAGGATTGGAAGCCGCCATCGGATATTTCACCGGTAGCTTGGCAGTGGCGTGTACCATTATAGGCATACCGATAGCCTTGCAAACATTCAAAATAGGGCTGCTCTGTCTGTGGCCCTTCGGAGCTGAAGTAAGAAACACGGATTCACCCACAGGATGTATCCGTATTCCGCTCAACCTGTTGTGGATTATTTTCGGCGGACTGTGGGCATGGCTTATGCATCTATTCTTCGGTGTGTTGCTTTTCATCAGCCTCATCGGTATTCCTTTTGCCAAACAGCATTTCAAAATGGCAAGGCTTTCTTTGGCTCCGTTTGGAAAAGACGTATCGCTCAGAATATAAGAAACTGTTTTGAAAAACCATAAATAAATATATGTACCAGAAATTTATCATTAATCAAAACGGAACATTAAAATTCGGACACGTTTATCTGCATAAAGACCTTTTAGGCTTTGGCGAGAAATGCTGTTACGGGGGCGGACTGTGGCTAATCGACGAAAAGCGCAGAGCTGTCCTGCTATACGGACGTTCGTTTGATTTCGGTCCGCCGAACTTCGATGAAGTTCGCCACATCGAATGGTCAGGCATCGGCGGCAAACCAATGCCTCTTTTCTTCCTACCACACTGGCCGGACGAGAATGTATTAATCCCTGTTTACGCAAAAGAATATTAACAAAATGGACAAGAAAGCATACGCACAAGCCAACAAGGAATGGCTTCAACAAAAATCTCGCGAAAAAGATGTAAAACCACTCTCTAAAGGTATATATTATAAAGTGCTCTCGGAAGGAAAAGCCGACGGCAAGCACCCTTCGCCACGCAGCATTGTAACCGTTCACTACACGGGCTGGACGATTGACGGTAAACAATTTGACAGCAGTCGCGGCGAAGTTCCGTTAGCCATTCGTCTTTGCGACCTCATCGAAGGATGGATTATTGCCATGCAACAGATGTGTGTGGGCGACAAATGGGAAGTTTACATCCCGGCAGAAATGGGATACGGAAAAATGTCGCAACCGGGAATACCGGGAGGCTCTACACTCATATTCGAAATAGAACTGTTGGGAATAGCATAAAAAGAAAACACTACAACACTTTCCACGGTATCACACTACCTTTTAATCAGTAAAAAAGGTATATTCTTCTGTAATTTGTATAGGAACAGAGATAAACTTGTGCCGTATCTTTGTTGCATCAGAAAAACCACTAAAAAACAAGCTATATGGAAACAATAAAATTAAGCAATGGCGTGGATATGCCGATATTGGGATACGGAGTTTATCAGGTTTCACCTTCAGAATGTGAACGATGCGTAAGCGATGCCATCAGCGTGGGTTATCGGTTGATAGATACGGCACAAGCATATTTCAACGAAGAGGGCGTGGGAAATGTCATAAAGAAATGCGGCGTTCCGCGTAACGAACTGTTCATCGTAACCAAAGTGTGGATTTCGAACGCGGGATATGAACGGGCAAAGGCTTCTATCGAAGAGTCATTGCGCAAGTTGCAGACCGATTACATTGACTTACTCTTGATTCATCAGCCTTTCGGCGATTATTACGGCACGTACCGCGCAATGGAGGAAGCCTACCGTGCGGGCAAGTTGCGCGCCATCGGTGTATCGAACTTTTATCCTGACCGGTTTATTGACATTGCTGAGTTCAGCGAAATTCCCCCGATGGTCAATCAGGTAGAGACACACGTATTCAACCAGCAAATAGAAGCACAGAAGATTATGCAGGAGTATGGCACTCAGATTATGTCGTGGGGGCCATTCGCCGAAGGAAGAAACAACTTTTTCGGAAACGATACGCTGATAGCCATCGGAGCCAAGTACGGAAAGAGTCTGCCTCAAGTGGCGTTGCGTTACCTTATCCAGCGCGGTGTGGTGGTTATTCCTAAGTCAGTGAAAAAAGAACGCATGATTCAGAATATTGATGTGTTCGACTTTACGCTGAGCGATGAAGACATGCAGACCATCCTCGGTCTCGACCTCGGTCACAGTCTGTTCTTCTCCCACTACGACCCCCAAACGGTAAAATGGCTCGTACAGTACGGCAAAAACAAATAAATTGTTTCGCCCGGATAAGCGTGTCTCACAGCAAGGCACGCTCTTTTCGTATAACAAACCAACATTATAACTAATACGATTAAACGCTATGTTACGTAAAATAAGACTGACACTTGCCGTTGTATTTTTTGCAATCATCACGCTGTTGTTCCTCGATTTTACCGGAACGATACACGCATGGTTCGGATGGATGGCTAAAATACAATTCCTGCCCGCGGTACTTGCCTTGAATGTGGGTATCATCGTGTTGCTCATCCTGCTTACGCTCGTATTCGGACGTGTATATTGTTCCGTTATTTGCCCGATGGGGGTATTTCAGGATGTGATATCGTGGCTAAGTGGACAAAGAAAGAAAAAGAAATACCGCTTCTCTTACTCGCCTGCCAAAAACATTTTGCGCTACACGGTACTGACGCTCTTTGTTATCGCTGTAATTGCGGGAATAGGCTCATTCGTAGCCTTGCTTGCACCGTATAGTTCATACGGACGCATCGCAAACAATCTTTTCGCACCGATATATCAATGGGGGAATAACGTGTTTGCTTACTTTGCCGAACGTGCAGAGAGTTATGCCTTTTATGAAACATCTGTATGGATGAAAAGCCTACCTACGTTTGTTATCGCCGTGGTTACTTTCATTGCAATCGTCGTACTGGCATGGCGGAACGGACGTACATACTGCAATACCATTTGTCCGGTGGGTACTGTACTCGGATTTCTGTCACGTTTTGCCCTGTTCCGCATATCAATCGATACGGAAAAATGTAACGCCTGCGGACTGTGTTCACGCAAGTGTAAAGCGGCATGTATCGACGGTAAACGTCATACGGTAGATTATAGTCGCTGTGTGGCATGTATGGATTGCCTTGATACCTGTAAGCACGGGGCTATAAGTTACCGGTGGTTTAAACAGGAAACCCAGACCAAGAATGCAGAACAAACCAGAAGCGTGGACAAAGAACAAATCAATGAGGCACGCCGTTCGTTCCTGACCGCTACAGCAATCTTGGCAACTGCTACGACGCTGAAAGCGCAAGAGAAAAAGGTAGATGGTGGATTGGCTGCCATTGAAGATAAAAAAATTCCGAAACGAGCCACTCCTATCCTGCCTCCGGGGGCGTTGAGCGCACGTGATTTCACCCGTCACTGCACCGCCTGCCAGCTTTGTGTATCGGTGTGTCCGAATGAAGTGCTTCGTCCGTCAACCGACCTGATGAAACTGATGCAACCTGAAATGTCTTACGAGCGAGGCTATTGCCGACCGGAGTGTACGAAGTGCGGCGAAGTTTGTCCCGCCGGAGCCATACACCCGATAACTGCAGCAGACAAGAGTGCCACACAAATAGGTCACGCCGTATGGATAAAAAAGAATTGCATACCCCTTACCGATGGTGTGGAATGTGGCAACTGTACCCGTCATTGCCCGGCGGGAGCCATACAAATGGTACCTTCCGACCCGCAACAAGAAGATTCGCCGAAGATTCCTGTCGTAAATACAGAACGGTGTATCGGTTGCGGCGCTTGCGAAAACCTCTGTCCGGCACGTCCTTTCAGCGCTATCTATGTAGAAGGTCACGAGATGCACAGGGTAATATAAAGCTCAAACGATTTTCCTGAATCAGATAAAACAGACTTTTATGAATAAACAAAATAACATTTCCCGCCGCGATTTCCTGAAGGCTATGGGAATGGCGGGGGCAACTGCCGGATTAGCTGCCTGTGGAAACAGTACATCACCCTCTGCAAACTCTGACAGCCTAAAGGGAGAAATGACCTACCGCACCAATCCCTCTACGGGCGACAAGGTATCGTTATTGGGATTTGGAATGATGAGACTGCCTTCGGTAGGCGGACGAAGCGCACGCGAAGGGAACGAAGAGATAGACCAAGAGATGGTTAACCGGATGGTGGATTATGCCATCGAACATGGAGTAAATTATTTCGACACATCGCCCGCTTACTGTCGCGGAAAATCGGAACATGCTACGGGAGTTGCTCTAAGCCGCCATCCGCGTAACTCGTATTTCATCGCCACCAAGCTGTCGAACTTTGCTCCCGACACGTGGAAGCGCGAAAATGCCATCGCGATGTATCATAACTCGCTGAAAGAGCTTCGAACGGATTACATCGATTACCTGCTGCTTCACGGCATCGGGATGGGAAACGGCATGGAGGAATACGAAGCGCGCTACGTTAATAACGGTATGCTGGATTTCCTGCTTGCCGAACGGGAGGCAGGACGCATCCGCAACTTGGGGTTCTCGTATCACGGCGACGTAAAGGTGTTCGACCGGCTGTTGGCGGAACATGACAAATATCAGTGGAACTTTGTACAGATACAGCTAAATTACCTTGATTGGAAATATGCCAAACAGATCAATCCGCGCAACACGGATGCCGAATACCTGTATAACGAACTGGCTAAACGAAACATTCCTGCCGTTATTATGGAACCGCTGTTGGGCGGACGCCTGTCGAACGTGCCCGATTCCATCGTGGCCATGCTGAAGCAGCGCGAACCGGAGGCGAGTGTTGCTTCGTGGGCGTTCCGTTTTGCCGGAAGCCAGCCCGATGTGCTGACGGTGTTAAGCGGGATGACTCGCATGGAACATCTGCAAGATAACCTGCACACGTATTCTCCCTTACAGCCATTGAGTGAAGAAGAGTTCGCTTTCTTGCAGCAGGCTGCCGACCGGATGATGCAGTTTGACACCATCCCTTGTAACGACTGTAAATATTGTATGCCCTGCCCGTACGGGATTGACATTCCAGCCATTCTGTTACATTATAATAAATGTCTGAATGAAGGAAACATTCCTGAAAGTTCGCAAGATGCGGATTATCGCCGCGCCCGCCGCGCCTACCTGATTGGCTACGACCGGAGTGTACCCAAGTTGCGTCAGGCAAGTCACTGCATCGGCTGTAACCAGTGCAGCCCGCATTGTCCGCAGCGCATTGATATCCCAACAGAGTTACATCGCATCGACCACTTTGTAGAACAATTAAAACAAGAAACTTTATAGGTAAAATACGCTCGTTTTAACTGTTTCAGATACCCCGTCGGGAGTTTGAAAAACGCTACCCATAGAACAGGTGAACGCTATGGGTAGAACCGGGCAACTCTTCCGCAAAGGATGACCAACACTAACGGTTGCGTTTTGAGAGACATAACGACAGGGAATTTCTTCTTGCTTATCCACAGAGCCGGAATGGTTTAACCGGTTATATAATAGAAAGTTAATGATAAGAATCAGAGTCGGGTGTCCGACTCTGATTTGCGTTACTAAATAATTTTATTTCCAAGTAACGAACCGAATCTATAACATAGCTCTCCACACCACAGACCATGCCTGTTTATAATGTTTTTTAACGGATGTACCCTGCTTTCCCGGCCAATTTCGGATAACAACAGGGAAAGAGGGATGAATATGTACATCCGATAACACAACATACTTCTGATAATCAATATTCTAACCACAGAATATGTACATTCATAAATTCTTCTGAATCGCAACTAAACAACTAATTTTGTTTAAAAAAACAGAGAATAATGAATGATAGAAGTATTTGTATATGCCGATCCATTGCGGTAGCCTCGTTTGCAAGCCTTTTTTTTATGGTATCCTGTACCGATGAAACCACCCGGTTTACCCAATCAGAACGTATTTTATTCGCTTCAGATATTCAAAATTCATGGACTTCTTTGAATACAAGAAGTACAACAGAATCAGCAGACACCTCTGTCGCACTGAAGACAAATCTCGGTAATATTTACCTTCATACGGTTTATACAGATAGTATATGTACATCCGGCAACGAGAAGTGTGTTACCCGCTCCAACCCGATAAACGAAGACAACATGTACGATACATTCGGTGTGTCTGCTTATGCCTACACCGACACTTGGGACGAAACACAACGTCCGAATTACATGTATAATGTTCTGGTAAGAAAGTCGGGCAACTTATGGATGTCTTCTTCTACTTATTACTGGCCCGGAAAGGCTTATAAAATGAGATTTTTTGCTTATGCCCCCATGAGCGAAAACGCTTACCGGCTGTCGGACCAGACTTCGGGTGCTCCTACGATTACCTGTACGGTTCCACAAGAGGTGGGCGACCAAAAAGACTTGATTGTGGCTGCATCTCCGGAAGTAAGCGGCGGCTCCAATACGGTGATGAGCCTTACCTTCCACCATGCCCTAACAGCCATCAAGTTTGTATGCGGAAACGATATAAAGCAAGGCACGGTGAAAAGCGTGACTTTGAAGAATGTTTTTTCTTCGGGAGTATATAACATGCAGGATGCGGAGTGGAGCGGAATAGAAAATCCGGCGACTTTCACGCAAGAGCTAAACAAGAGTGTTTCAGGAACTGAGAATGAGGGGATAACCACTCCCGCCCAAACTTTTATGATGATTCCGCAAGCCCTTCCGGAGAATGCCGAAATAGAGGTGGTATTCAACGACGGTACATCGAAACATACGCTGACAGCCAGCCTTGCGCACACATCATGGCCGATGGGGAAAACGGTAACTTACAAGATATCAACCACCTCGATTAACTGGGAATATACGCTGACCGTTATTCCGCCCACTACCTATAATATTCAAGGAGGAAGTTCTAATTACAGCATAACCAGTTACAAGAAAAATTCCAAAGTTGAACAACCGGTAAGCTGGACTGCCGAATTTTCCGCCGACGGGAAAAACTGGAGCACGACGAAGCCTGACTGGTTGACGACTTTCTCATCCGGTACTTCGGGAGCGGGAAGCGTAAACGCAGTGTCTTACACGGCTACGGTGGCATCGCAGCAGGGAGTCAGCCGGAGCGCACATACCGAAGCATTAAGACAGCGGACGGCAAAAGGTACCCAAAGTATGCCTTACAACCTTGCCAACAGCAGCGGCGCCGAAACGATACAGAACACGGCCAACTGCTACGTTATCAACAGTCCGGGAGAGTATTATTTCCCGTTGGTTTACGGCAATGCCATAAAAAACGGAAACGACAACAAGTCGGCTTATTTCTATGACTATGACGATATTTACATATTGAAAAACTTCATCAATCATTTGGGCAATCCCATCCAGTCGCCGCGTATTTACGAACATACGGGCTGCCAGCCTCAATCATGTAAACTATTGTGGCAGGATGCTCCGGGACTCCTCTCAAATGTCAGCCTGTATGACGACCAACATGCCATCCGCTTTACTGTCAACGCCGCCAGCATTCAGCAAGGCAATGCGTTAATCGCTGTTTATGATGCCAATGGAAAGATTATGTGGAGCTGGCACATCTGGGTAACGGATACCGATGTTTCGCAAACGAAAAGAGTAATGAGTTCTTATGGAATGGATAGCCAGATGATGACTGTCAATTTGGGATGGTGCGACGGAGAACATGTCAGCTTTGCAAGCAGAGAATGCCAAGTGCGCATCACGGCGAACGAAAAGGTGAGCACGTTTACCATCACGCAAGAAGGTCTGGAACTGGATTATAACGGTAATAACCCCTACTACCAATGGGGGCGCAAAGACCCGTTCTATCCCGGCGACATCGGTACGCTCGCCACGAAATACTGGTACGATGACAGCGGACAAGTATCAAACAATAATCCGGCTACGTATTTAGCTGATGAAGGTAACGCCTGCATTACGTGGGGTATCATGAATCCGCAAACATTAAACAAAAACACAGCCATGGATAACAAATACCTAAACCTTTGGGATGCTGACAATAACACAGCTTATCTTGACGATGAGATACCTACCAAAAGTATCTACGATCCATGTCCCGTCGGCTTCAAGCTCCCCAGAGGTTGGGAGTTTACCGGATTTTCAATCACCGGCCCCACTCAAGAAGAGAAAGACATAAAGGATATGAATGTCGCAGGTTCGTTTACATACGGATGGAATTTTTACTGCGGCCTGAACAAAACCGGAGAAACGATATTCTTTCCTGCCACCGGCTCTCGTTACAACACCGACAGTCCGGGAAAACCGAACCGCATCGGAAAAGATATTCAGGTATATGGGGCTGCGCCCAGTGGTTATGCAAACGGTTACTCTTTCAGAGCCACAGAAATCAGTATATGGATCAGCCGTCCGGTAGATCGTTACGGGGCTTTCTCCATACGCCCTATCCGCGATGATCAATGACAAAGAAAATTATTATTTACAGTTTATGAATAAGAAGAAGAAAGAAATCGAAAGAAAATTACTATTGGGTAGCCTCCTGCTTTTAGCATCGCACGGAGTATCGGTAGCGGCTGTACATCGCGACAGCCTTTGTGTAAAACCGTCTCCTACTTGCTGCATGAAAAAAGACAGAGTCGGCTATTGGTACATAGGTACGGGATATTCCGTACCTTTTATGTTTGGAGACGTCAACTCACTGACTGCCAAGCGTGATTTTTGGGGTAATAAGATATCGCTGAAAGGTGGATATCGGTTCTCCTCCCTTTTCGGACTGGAGATGGGGGTATCGGTAGGACGTATGCGCGGATTCTCTCCCCGCTCGGCAGAAAAGTTCAGGCTGGGTACAGAAGATGCCATGACCTATTATCCTTATACCATATTGGGTGGAGAAGATAATTACCAGACGGCTCCCGACAATGCCGGTATTTGGGAAAATCAGGGCAATAATATTTACATCAAGTCGGTTCCGTACGCCCGGATTTACAGCGAATCGCGTTACTGGGAAACCTCCTTGCAGGCTGTATTCAACTTTAACCGCCTTTTCACCCGAATACCTGAAGGACGCGAACAGCCCGTATCTCTTCTGGTGAAACCGGGTATCTACTTACAAAAATATAATGCGCAGGCTCACCTTTTGGAAGACAAGAGCCGGGTTGCTCCTAAACAGCGTCCATTGTCTGTAGGCTTGGGAGGCGACATCGCTGTTCACTTTGCTCTGACTCAAAAGTTGGGATTGGAGCTTAGTAGCGGTCTGATATGGGTAAGCAAAAGGAATTTCGACGGAGTGCGCACCATACGCCGCAGCCACGATGACTTTATTTGGCAAAACGGAATATCGCTTCTCTGGAAGTTTCGGCGGAACACACCGCAACGTCATTGCATCGAACCCTTACCGGACGCAATGCCGGTACATCCCGCAATAGAAGCGTTTAATCCTTTTGCCGGCGGAAACTTCGCTTTCGATTACCTGACACCGGATTTGAGTGTACGGAAAGAACGCAACATCAGCCGTCAGGCGCGTCTTCATTTCCCGGTATCGAAGTGGGATATCCGCCCCGAACTCGGAGACAATCTCAATGAACTGGGGAAAATTACTACGGCGTTCCGCGAACTGGCAGACGATGAAGATATTTCCATCACCTCGATTTCCATCGACGGATATGCCTCACCCGAAGGGCCGCACGATTTTAATATCTTACTCAGCCAAAACCGTGCGCAAGCCATTTCATCGTACATTGCAAGCAGTTTCAATTATCCGGAAAACCAAATAAAAACGGCTGGTCATGCTGAAGACTGGGACGGACTGGAACGTTTGTTACAGACTTGGAATCATCCTGACCGCGACCGCGCACTGGAAGTGCTCAGTACCGACACCGATGTAACCACGCGCCAAAGAAAACTCGCACGGTTAGCCGGTTACAAGGATATGTTGAACGACCTCTACCCGCTGTTGCGGCGCAATGAATATACTTTCCATTATACCATTGCTCCGTTCTCAATCGAACGCGCCACACAACTTATTCATACGCGCCCCGACAAGCTCAGTGCAGAAGAAATGATAGCCGTAGCCAACCGCTATCCGATGTACTCCGAAGCGTTTAACGAATGTTCGGGCATCGCTTTCAAATTCTATCCCGAAGCGCCCATGCCCCGTCTTTACATGGCTGCCATCGCTCTGCACAACGGTGATGCTGCCACTGCTTCGCGGTATCTGTCGACACTTGCCGACGATAATCGTGCTTGGAATCTTTTGGGAGTATGTGCAGCGCTGAACAGCGACCGTGCTTCGGCTGTGCGTTACTTCCGCATGGCTGCCGAAAAAGGAGATGCTTCGGCTGCAAGCAATTTGGACAAATTAGAAAACCGCTGAAACGATTCCGGCGGATATTTACAGAAGAACAGTTTATTAAATAAAGACATACGAACAATATGAAACGAAAAACAACGATACACATCGCAGGAAACCTGCTGGCACTGCTTATGCTGGTTACTGCCTGTTACCGCGAAGACATCAGTACCCTGTACAGCCGACAGTATCAGCTGACGGCAGAACTCACGGGTATCAATGCTGAGATTCTACGCATCAACAACGAAATCGTGGAGCTGCGTAACCTTTATAATATTTTGGCAAACAAACCTACCGTTACCGGATTTCAATACCGGGTAGAGGAAAAAGACGGCAAGACGGATACGCTGGGAGTAGACATTACGCTGGACGACCGGACGTTCTTCATCCCATACGGGCATAACGGAAAAAACGGAGCCGACGGAAAAACACCCACAGTAACCATCAGCAATGACGGTTTCTGGGTAATAAACGGAGAGAAAACGGCTTGGAAAGCAGTAGGTACCGATGGCAAAGACGGAAAAGACGGAGCTGACGGGAAAGATGGAACAAACGGAACCAACGGAACGACACCTACCGTGGAAATAGTAGGAGGATATTGGGTTATCAACGGGGTATCGACCGGAGTGCCTGCTACCGGACCGAAGGGGGATAAGGGAGACCCCGGTCAGGGCAATGACGGTGCCGACGGACATACGCCTGTTATCACTATCAGTAACGATGGCTTTTGGGTAATCGACGGTACGAAAAGTACGAGCAAAGCTGTCCCCGACGACGGAAAGACACCGCTCATCAATGCGGCTAAAGACCCGGATAACCCTGCCGACGAAAATTATTACTGGACTATCAAGTATCCCGGCGATGAGAATTATTCATTCTTGCTGGTGAACGGACAGAAGGTGAAAGCTACCGGACCGAAAGGTGACAAGGGAGATACGCCGGTAGTAGAGCCTATCATCGAAAACGTAACAAAGGCAGACGACGGTACGTCAATCACCATCACCCTTCACGATGGAACATCTTATCAGATTCCGCTACTGGGCATCCAGTTTAAACTGAATCCGGGGAAACTTGCCATGAAAGACCGTAACGGGCTGGATTCGCTCATCCTGTTCGTGCGCGAAGGGCTCACCATCGACGTGCCTTACACTTGTTCTGCCAACGTAGCACGCATCGAAGCGATGCTGCCCGCAGGGTGGAGCGCCACGGCAGACATCAGTCCCACCGACTCCACCAAGCGAATCATTCACATTACTTCGCCGCAGCTGATGGACTTAGACCGTGCCCAGTTTGAGGGAGGAGCTTCGTTTATCGCTTTCGACCAAAAGGGAGCTGCCCTGACGCAGTACATCAAACTGAAGCTGAACAAGTATCTGTATATGAGCTATTTTTACAACGATCTGAACGCCGTGGAGCTGAATCGTCCCACCAGTCCGTTTAACCAACTGAAATGGACGGAACAACATTATTTCCTTATCGAGTTTTATAAGCTCCAAGACCGGAAATTCGAACTTTCTGCACGGTTCCCGGCGGGGATAGGCACAAACGAGCCCCTCTCTCCCAGCCTGCCCGATTATCCTTCGTTTGTATTCAACAAGTCGGAAGCCGATGTAGAAAAACAATTCAAGGTGAATACGTTCCTGTTCCGTCCGGATTCGGTCAACCTGAGCAGCATCATAGGCAACGATGGCCCCGAAGGGCGCGTATTATATGCCAATGAATACCAGGCAAGCGATAACGGTACGTATATGAAACCCGTACCTTACGACACGTATATGGTGCAATACAGCTATACGCAGAATAACGGCAGCAACAACGAACTGATACGCATCCGCCGCGCTGCCTCTAAGTATAAGATTCATTTTTACAAGGCTTCTGAGTTTTTGGGTATCGACAAAGCCGATTTCGATTACAAGAAAGTGGAAATTTTGCTGACCAACCAGACTCACTTGCTGTCTACTGTTTACAAGTCGTATAACCCTGTGTCATACGTGGCTCAAAGCAACGCGATGACTTACAACCCCGCCACCGACCAGTTGGAATGTGAGTTCTGTACGTTGGGCGGAGCCAACACTGCCATCGGACTCAACTTTTATTACGATAAGGTAGGCAAAAAGCGCTGGGAGCCTCAAACATTAGCTGCTGTGCTGGTTCGCCCCGACTGGGAAGTCAACGCATACGTAAATCATAGCGGCATACCTTTCCCCGGTGCCGGTACTTACGATCATTATGTCGGGTTTACCAACAACGGCGATAACACTACCCGCTACGGAAGCGGTCGGATATTTGAAGCTACCACCAGCAACTCATTTTATCCTAAAACCCTGCCCAATCTGAACTAAGAAAAGTTTTTTGGGAGAACTTCAAAACAGTTTCTAAAGCCGCCGCACTTTGATGTGCAGGCGGCTTTTTTATATCCCTAAAACGCATCCGCAAGAACCGGTAGACGCTATGGGATGAGTTACCTAAAACTACCGCATCCGTTACCAAACTCTCCGAATAGAAATGAACAGCCGCCTGTCTTAACAGTTTCTGTCGTGCCTTGTACATCCGAAGAAACTTATTTTACACTATAAATCAATACATTATACACAGATAGATGTACATTGCACAAAACAGGATACATCGAATGTTATGCCTAATTTTGCATTGGACACAGAATAATAATAAGTTCATTTCTATGATAAAAATCAAACGAGAATTATTGGTTTGTATATTGTCCGTCGGGAGTCTTGTTTCGTGGGCTAATGACATCCAGCCTACCGACACCCTCACCGTAGAAATATATTACCGGCAGGGAATATCCCAAATTGATTCCACATATCAGGATAACCGGAATCGGATGGGCAAGCTATTGGAATTTCTTTACACCCTTTCGACCGACAGCACATGCCGCTTAAATGGGCTACACATCATTTCCGGTGCTTCTCCCGAAGGGAATACTTCATTTAATAAGGCTTTGTCGAAAAAAAGAACCAATGCCATCAGCGATTACCTCAGCCTGCGACTGCCTGCCGAACAATCGGCTTTGATTACGAAAGCTCACACAGGCATCGACTGGGAAGCGCTGCAAGCCAAAGTAGAACGTTCTGACATGCCTTATAAAGAGGAAGTGTTGCAGATTCTGTATCATACGCCCGAATGGGTGATAAAAAACGGCATCGTGGTAGACGGCAGGAAAAAGCAACTGATGACTCTCCGGCAAGGAAACTGCTGGCGTTACATGGAAGAACATTTCTTCCCCGAACTGCGACATTCGCTGGTAGAGGTGGAATATGTTTGTGAAACACCACAAGAAGAAATCAAAGACGAGGGTGATACGGAAATCGGAATGATAGAATGTACCACTCCCCCCTCTTACGCAACAGAAAAAGACAGTGCCACCGTTTTAGAATTTGAGCCGCAAGCGCGTCCTCCTTTCTACATGGCTGTTAAGACCAATCTGCTTTACGATGCCCTTCTCGTACCCAATATTGGCGTAGAATTTTATGTGGGCAAAGGCTTTTCAGTAGGCGGAAACTGGATGTACGCATGGTGGAACCGCAACAGCCGTCACCGCTACTGGCGTATCTACGGCGGCGAGTTGGCTGTACGGAAATACTTCAACCGCACAAGCGAAGGCAGTCCGCTGAACGGACATCACATCGGCATCTACGGACAAGTGTTTACCTACGACTTTGAGACCGGAGGCCGGGGCTACATGGGCGGAAAACCGGGCGGTACGCTTTGGGAGAAAATGAATTACAGCGCCGGACTGGAATACGGTTACTCATTGCCCGTAACCCGACGGCTGAACCTCGACTTCGTAATCGGTGTGGGTTACTGGGGCGGAACGTATTACGAATATTTGCCTATGGATAATCACTATGTATGGCAGGCAACCAAACAGCGCCGTTGGTTTGGTCCGACGAAAGCAGAAGTGTCGCTGGTATGGCTGCTTGGCAATGGAAACTATAATGCAAAGAAAGGAAGCAGACGATGAAAACTTTTTACGGCTTAATCTTTATCATCATAATATGCCTGCTCACGGCGTGCGAGCATAAAGAACTGTGTTTTGTCCACGCTCACACGGCAGAATTGCAAGTGATATTCGACTGGAAATATGCACCCGAAGCTCACCCTGCAAGTATGCGCCTTTACCTTTTCCCCGAAACGGGAAAAGAGCCGCTGATTTATGAATTCGGCAACCGAACGGGAGGAAAAATAACTGTCCCTGCCGGACGTTACCGCGCACTTTGTATGAACAACGACACGGAGTTTATCATTATCCGAAACACCGACCACTACGAAAGCATTGAAGCGTATCTGGCAGACGGGGTTTTCCCGCGTCCGGTTCCGCGTGCAGGAAGTACCGGCGAGCAACGGGTAAAGTCTACCCCCGACATGCTGTGGAGCGACCACATCGAAGAGGTAGAGGTGGTAGCTTCTGCAGAAGGACAGACACTGATCCTGTATCCGAAAGCCATAGTGCGCCATTACACGGTGGAAATCAGAAACGTGGAAAACCTGAAATACCTTACCGAAGGGGAGCTGTTCGGCTCACTTACGGATATGTCAGACGGCTTCATGCTGGGAACAAACCAGCCGGCAGAAGAACTGGCTACCCTGCCGTTCGACATGACATCCGACGGCAAGTCGACTGTAAACGCGGACTTTTATACTTTCGGGTATCCCGCCACATCGACCAACACTCAGTATCTTACGGTGTATGCCATACTGAACGACGGGAAGAAATACAGTTTTACGTATGATGTAACCGAAAAGATACACAATGCCCCCGACCCTGCCAACGTACACATCCTGCTCGACGGGCTTCCCCTCCCCAAACCCATAGACAACGGCGGAGGATTTAACCCCGACGTAGACGAATGGAGTACGGTAGAAATAAGTATATCTATGTAGCTAAGATAAGTATATAACAAACTAACACCATTAATCACTAATTATAATTTATATGAAGAAAAACGTTTTTTTAAGCATGGCAATTGCCTCTACGATGTTGGTGGCTTGCTCCAACGACGAGATTGTGGATGTAAACACCGGAAGCGCTATTTCTTTCCGAACCCTGATTGACAACGCTACACGCGCAAATCAGGAAACCACAGCCTCTTTGTCTACTTTCAAAGTAACAGCCATTAAGGATGCCGGAACAGAATTTGCCACTACGGTAACAAAAGGCGGCGATGGATGGAACACTGCGCAAACTTACTATTGGCCGAACTATGCATTAAAATTCTATGCATACGCCAATGGTCCTGCCACCGGAAAAGGTACGGTTTCGATTACCAAAGATGCAAAAACAATTACCGATTTCACTCCGGCAGGCAACGTAACCGAGCACAAAGACTTGCTGGTGGCTTACAATACCGGTACGAAGGAAACTTATAACAATGCTCCTGTGCCTTTGACCTTCAAACATGCTTTGTCACAAATCGAAGTGAAAGCTAAGAATGAGAAAGCAGCATCTGTGAAGGTTGAGATAATCGGAGTGAAGTTAGTAAACATGGCAACGAAAGCCACTCTTACTTTCCCGGAATCTGTTCTCTCTGATAGCAAATTGCCGATCAGCAACTGGAGCAATCAAGCCGATCAGAACATTCCTGCAAAGGCTTATTACAGCAACGGAACTAAAGCTGTGACACTGACCAGCGAATTCCAGTCTGTTATGTTTGGTGAAAACAATTTCATGATTATCCCGCAACAGATTACTCCGTGGAATGCAAAAAAGAACGACCCCGATGCTGAAATCAACAAGCAGGGTGCTTACCTTGCCGTTCTCTGCCGCATTTCTAATATAAGCGATGCCGGTGAAACATTGATTTACCCTGCTCCTACTGCCGATGACAACAAAGATGGCAAGTATGCTTATTCAGCCGTAGCAATCGATAATAAAACTGTCGCACAATGGGAACCGGGCAAGAAGTATGTTTATAACCTGACTTTCTGTTCTGACGGCGGTGGTGCCGGTAAAGTTGACCCGAATCCGGAAAATCCCGGCGGTGGTACGGATACCGACGAAACTCCCGGAACCGGTGGTGAAGACATCTTAGGTGGTGCTATCAAGTTCACTGTTACGGTAGATGACTGGGAAACTGTAGAAGTTCCGATGAACATGTAAAAATAACCTGAGCTTTGGTTTTCTATTAGCCTGAGCATTAAATACTAAAAACGAAAAGGCAGAGGATGAAAATTCCTTTGCCTTTTTTAGTTTTTCAGCCTTACACTCCCGCATAAGAACCGATTCGCACAGAAAAGGTAACGAAAATGTACATTGCATTAAAGGGGCATATCACTGTAATTCAAGCATATATTCATAGAACAAAGTACATTCATAATCCAGCCTAAAGTTTTTCTTGATTATTAACTTCACGAAAAAATTAAATATGAATGTATGACAAATCATAGACTTATACACCACCTGATCGCTCAAGGATTATTTGCAATATTTGTTCTCACGACTTCTTGTACCGATGAAATAGAACAACCCCGTGCGGGAAACCGTATCAGCTTTACTACGGAAATTCAAAACACTTGGATTTCTTTTGACCAAAACGAAGGCAGAGCAGAGACACGTTCTACAGTATCTGCCCTACAGTCGGATGGTGGGAAAGCATTTTATCTGCATACACTTTATGCCGACAGCATCGCATCTCCCCTCTCTTCCGACAGCATTCCGGCCACCCGTTCTACTCCTGTCGCCACGAATAATATGTACGATGCATTCGGTATATCGGCTTATGCATATACCGGCAATTGGAACAATACGCAAAAACCGAATTACATGTATGATGTTCCGGTCAGCAAAACAGGCAACTCATGGCTTCCGGTGTCTACTCATTACTGGCCCGGCAACGTTTACAAACTGAAATTCTTTGCCTATGCGCCTCAAAACAACAGTGCCTATCAGCTCTCCGGGCAAATCGCTGGAGCGCCGACTGTATCCTGCACTGTTCCGGACAATGTAGCGGAGCAACTGGATTTGCTGGTGGCAGCATCGGAAGAAATCAACGGCGGAGCTAATACAGCGGTTAATCTGAAGTTCCGCCATGCTTTAACGGCTGTAAAATTTGTATGCGGCAGCGACATGAAGGCAGGCACCGTAAAAAGCGTTACGCTTAAAGGTGTGAACTCGACAGGAGTTTATGACTTCGGAACAGACACGTGGAGCCGTGTCAGCAGTCCGAAAGACTTCTCGCAAACGCTGAATCGACCGACTTCGGGAGCTCCCAATACAGCAATCACCGCTCCGGAGCAAACTTTCATGATGATTCCGCAAACTTTACCCGACAATGCGGTAATCGAAGTAGTGTTCAATGATGGAATAACCGACAATATCCTTACAGGACATATCGGAAAAAGCGTATGGCAAATGGGAAAAACGGTTACATATCAACTTTCAAGTACCTCGATTAACTGGCAGTACACACTGACGATTTCCTCCGAAACCTTGAACTTTAATTATTTGGGCGGCACGCAATCGTACAGCGTTACCAGTTACCGAAAAAACAATCAGGGGGTTACAGAGCCGGTAGAATGGACTTCCCAATACTCGACCAACAACGGAGTGACGTGGAGTAACACCAAACCCGACTGGCTCACCGAGTTCACCTCAAGCGGAACGGGAAGCGAAACAGCCACTTCATTTAATGCTGCAATTACTCCACAAACCGGTGTATCTCAAAGCGTCCATACGGCAGCCCTTCGTGCAACAGCAGAGAAAGGCTCCAAAGCCATTCCTTACAACCTGTCGAACAGTACGGGTGCGGCAGATGTGGAAAACACGGCTAACTGTTACATTGTGAACGCACCGGGAACGTATTCTTTCCCCTTGGTATACGGCAATGCCATCAAAAACGGACAGACTAACCGCTCGGCGTATACTTCTAAGGCTTCCATACAGGGAACGCTGAACCCGTTCATCAATCATTTGGGCAATGGCATAACCGACCCTTATATCGCTAAAAATGCGGGGTGCATTCCTGCAAAAGCCGAACTGGTTTGGCAGGATGCCCCCTCGCTGGTAACCGACATTAAGTATAACAGCGGAACCAACGGCGGAACAATTTCTTTTACGGTAAACAAAGGAAGTATCCGACAGGGGAATGCGCTTATAGCTATTAAAGACAATCAGAATACGATTCTTTGGTCTTGGCATATCTGGGTAACGGATGAGGATGTATACCATACTATCAAAGTGACCAATCATCAGAATGTATCCCACAACCTGATGCCTGTTCATTTGGGCTGGTGTGAAGGAGAAGTCATCAATTATGCAGCCCGAAACTGTCGGATACGGTTCACTGCCCACGGGCAAACACGTGTCATCACCATTAACCAAACAGAAGCAACTGCCTCTACCCGAGGGAACTGTACTTTCTACGAATGGGGACGCAAAGACCCCCTGCGTCCATCCAGCGGAAGTGGAAATAAAACGTGGTATAACGCAGCGGGGATTGCTTCAACAGCCAACCATGCAGTAGAGTCATTCCCGTTTGGTAACGAGTGTATCAAAAACTACATTCGCAAGCCCGATGTGATGCAAAAAGAAATCGGAGGAGAAAATATGTACTTCAATTTATGGAATGCGGATAACAACACTAATGGCAAGAACTTCAACGACAATCCCGTAACAAAAACCGTGTACGACCCTTGTCCGGTAGGTTTCACGCTACCACCAAGCAATGCCTTTACAGGATTCACCACAACAGGGGAAAACGTCACCAATACTGTTGATAAATACAACGGAGAATGGAATAGCAGCATACCGGGATGGAACTTCTACTGCGGACCAAACAAGACGGAAGGAACCATTTTCTTTCCTTTAACAGGAGAACGAATTTCATCAGGAGGACACCTATCGGCAGTAGGTTCGCTGGGACATACTTGGTCGGCAACGTCTACCAATTCTAAATACGCCCATAATCTTACTCTCTATACTAATTATTGGGTATGGCCATTAGACCAATTCACCAAAAGTGCAGGTCATGGCGTACGCCCTTGTCAGGAATGACGTTAATCCATACCGAATGGGGCAAATGCCCCATTCGGACAACAAAAAAAAGGAGTTACGATAAGTCGTAACTCCTTGATTCTTAACCGTCGGGGTAGCGGGATTCGAACCCACGACCCCCTGCTCCCAAAGCAGGTGCGCTAACCGGACTGCGCTACACCCCGAAAGCTTTTCCTTAAAAGCGATGCAAAGGTATGCTTTTTTATTTACTTATGCAAGGCTTTGCAATATATTTTTTAATTTTTCCCGCCAATCTTCTCCGTTTAAAGGACAAAAAGTGTGTAGCCCAAACTCTTTGCCTTTTTCTATATTTGCCGGGCCATCATCCACAAACAGGGTCTCCGAAGGAATCAGACTTGCGTCTTTTATCATAAAATCATAAATATGATTATCCGGTTTCGTATAGCCTATCTTGTAAGAAAGATATAACTTGTCGAAATATTCATTCAGGGGTTTTCCTGACGGAGAAAACTGACTGCTACATGCCCAGTCTATCACGTAAGGATTGGTATTGCTCAAAACGAAAAGACGATAGCGAGTCTGCAAATCTTCCAGATAAGTTAAAATATCCGGATTCACTCCCGTAAAGAAACCTAACCATGCTTCTTTTGTTTCTTCCCATTCCAACTTACGGCCACAAAGCTCACCCAGCCTTTCCTGAAAAGTATTTGCATCTATCTTTCCTTCTTCTAATTGTTGGAAAATGCCTGTTTGGTGATACTTGTCCAAACGTGTATCAGCATCTGTCAATCCTAAACGAATAAACGCTTCTACTGCCCTATAGCGGCTGATGGGAGCTATTACTCCGCCGAAATCAAATACTATATTTTTAATCATGTTTTTTACCGTTGCATTAATGATCTGAATGGCAGAGGATATGGCAATTCAAAATTCATGGTTTCGCCCGTAATGGGATGATAAAAGCATAACTTAAACGCATGTAATGCCAGACGTCTCAAAGGGTCTGTTTCACAACCGTAACGCATGTCTCCCACCACCGGATGTCCTAACGACTGCATGTGCACGCGGATTTGGTTCTTGCGCCCGGTCTCCAGTTGGAGTTCAATCATCGAAAAACCGTTCGCACGCTTAATCGTACGATAATGAGTTACCGAATACTTCCCGCCATCGTCGTAGGGAGACGAACTGACATAAAGTTTACGGTCGGTGAGCCACGACTCTACCGTGCCCTGATCTTTCTCCATGTCTCCCATGACAAGAGCCACATACCGACGGTCGAAAACAATATCATGCCAGTTGTCTCGCAAATTATGTTGTGTTTTTTCATCTTTGGCAAACATCATAACCCCCGAAGTCTCACGGTCTAAACGGTGGACCACAAACACGCGGTTATTCCGATTCTGACGTTTTACGTATTCAGTCAGAATATGTTGCGCCGTGCGTTCCTTTTGATGTTCGGAAGCCACCGACAGAAGTCCCTCTTTCTTTTCTACTACGATGATATAAGCATCCTCATATAATATTTTCAACATGGGATGACGGAACTCATGTTTATGTTTCTCTTTGCTGACCTGCACTTTCATGCCCCGAAGCAGCGGGAAATTGTATTGCGTCTGGATATTATTGTCCACCAATACCACACGATTCGTAAGCAAAGCCTTTACACGTGTTCTGCTGATGCCTGCCATCTTCTTCATCAGAAAGTCCATCAGCTCCATCGGTTCTGTTACATTATATATAGTATAACGCGAAGCTGCGTGAGGCATCCTGTTATATCCGGTGTTTTTTCTCTTGTTCATCATCTTCTTTATCTTCTTAACGCTTTTCTAATAACACGACATTTTCTACATGGTGTGTATGCGGAAACATATCTACCGGCTGAACTGCCGTTACTTTATATTTTACATCCAATAGCTGGAGGTCGCGCGCCTGAGTAGCCGGATTACAGCTTACGTACACAATGCGCTTGGGCTCAGCAAACAGTATCACGTCAATCACATCATTGTGCATACCCGCACGCGGAGGGTCGGTTATGATTACGTCGGGACGCCCGTGTTCGTTTATAAAATCTTGGGTCAGGATATCTTTCATGTCGCCGGCATAGAATAAAGTATTCGTTATACCGTTGATTTCAGAATTTACCTTCGCATCTTCTATTGCTTCGGGCACGTACTCGATGCCGACAACCTTCTTTGCCTGACGCGCCACGAAGTTGGCGATGGTACCTGTCCCTGTATACAGGTCGTATACCAATTCTTCTCCGGTAAGCCCCGCAAAGGTGCGGGCTACTTTATACAGTTCATAGGCCTGCTCCGAATTGGTTTGGTAGAACGATTTCGGCCCTATCTTGAAGCGCAGGTTTTCCATTACTTCAAAGATATGGTCTTTCCCCTTAAACACCTCTACATCCAAATCGCCGATGGTATCGTTACATTTATTATTTATTACATATAATAAGGATGTGATTTCGGGGAAACTGTCGGCCACGTATTGCAGCAGTTCTTTCATCTTGGCAAGTTCACCCTCGTTGGTAATCTTGCATTGCAGCAACACCATCAGCTCGCCGGTCGACGAGGTGCGTACCATCATGTTACGCAACATGCCTTCTTGCGTGCGCAGATTGAAAAAGGCATAATCATGTTCGTAAGCATAATCGCGTATGGCGTTCCGGATTCGGTTCGATATGTCGTCCTGCAACCAGCATTTGTCGATAGCCAGCACCTTGTCGAACGCACCGGGGATATGAAACCCTACTGCATTCATCTGTTCGTACTTCACATCCTGTTTTACCTCATCCTCGGTGAGCCAACGCTTGTTTGAAAATGTAAATTCCAGCTTGTTCCGATAGAAAACCGTCTTCTTCGAGCCTAAAATAGGCATAAATTCCGGCAACTCTATCTTCCCGATGCGGGTCAGATTATCGAAAACTTGTTTCTGCTTGTATTTTATCTGTTCTTCGTATGAAAGGCATTGCCATTTACATCCGCCGCACACTCCGTAATGCTGACAAAACGGCTCTACGCGAAGAGGCGATTTCTCATAAAACTTTACAGCGACAGCCTCGGCATAATGATTTTTCTTACGCTTCACCTGTAAATCCACCACATCGCCCGGAACTACATAAGGGACGAATACTACCAAATCATTCACTTTTGCCAACGCTTTTCCTTCTGCAGCTACGTCGGATATCGTTACTTTTTCCAATAACGGAAGTTCTTTCTTCTTTCGTGTCACGTTTATTTTCTCTAAGACCAATTTGGGAACAAATATAGGCATTTTTTCTGACAATCGAGCAATATTTGGCAAGAAGTTAATTTTGCAAAGTCTATATTACAAAACATAGTATTTTTTCCGCCCTTTCGTTGTGAAATTTCAAAGAATATGGTTAGATTTGTGACCGAAACAGCAAGAGGGCTTGTTTCTAAGCAGCAGTACGCCCCTGTCGGGAACTTGCAAAAAACGCTACCCATAGAACCGATGAACGCTATGGGTAGAAATGGTTAACGCTTCCGCATGGAATACCTTACGCTAACGGTAGTGTTTTTCGAGGCATCCGGCGGAGAATTTTTCCCTTGTACTCCCGTAGGACGGAAGGTTTGGACAGGCTCAATGAAAAACATTGTATGATACTGAAAAACATATTATAACCTATAAAATCTTTTAACGATATGGATACAAAAAGAGTCTATACGTTCGGCAACGGACATGCCGAAGGGAAAGCAGACATGAGAAATCTATTGGGTGGTAAAGGTGCTAACCTCGCCGAAATGAATCTGATCGGTGTCCCCGTTCCTCCCGGTTTCACCATCACTACGGATGTATGTAACGAATACTTTGAAAAAGGAAAAGAAGCAGTGGTGGCTTTGCTGAAAACAGATGTTGAAGATGCCATCAAAGGGGTTGAGACGCTGATGAAATCAAAATTCGGCGATATCGAAAATCCGCTGCTGGTTTCTGTACGTTCAGGTGCACGTGCTTCCATGCCGGGTATGATGGACACGATTTTGAATCTGGGACTGAATGACGAAGTGGTAGAAGGATTGGCACGCAAGACCGGCAATGAACGTTTTGCATGGGACTCTTACCGCCGATTCGTACAGATGTATGGCGACGTGGTATTGGGCATGAAACCTACCAACAAAGAAGACATCGACCCGTTCGAAGCTATCATCGAGGATGTTAAGAAAGCAAAAGGTGTCCGTCTGGATAACGAACTGGACGTTGATGACCTGAAAGCGCTGGTAGTACGCTTTAAGGCTGCCGTCAAAGCCCAAACCGGCAAAGAATTCCCATCGTGCGCATACGAACAACTGTGGGGAGCTATCTGTGCAGTGTTCGATTCGTGGATGAACGAGCGCGCTATCCTTTACCGCAAGATGGAAGGCATACCGGCTGAATGGGGTACGGCGGTTAACGTTCAGGCGATGGTGTTCGGAAACATGGGCGATACCTCGGCTACGGGAGTATGCTTCTCACGTGACGCTGCTACGGGAGAAGACTTGTTTAACGGCGAATATCTGATTAACGCACAGGGCGAAGACGTGGTAGCCGGTATCCGTACTCCGCAACAGATTACAAAAATCGGTTCTCAGCGTTGGGCCGAACTGCAAGGCATCTCTGAAGAAGAACGTGCAAGCAAATATCCTTCTATGGAAGAGGCTATGCCGGAAATCTACAAAGAACTCGATGAACTGCAAACCAAGTTGGAAAACCACTATCACGACATGCAGGATATGGAATTCACCGTTCAGGAAGGCAAGTTGTGGTTCCTGCAAACCCGCAACGGTAAACGTACGGGAGCTGCAATGGTACGTATCGCAATGGAAATGCTTCATCAGGGAATGATTGACGAAAAAACAGCGTTGATGCGTTGCGAACCGAACAAGCTCGACGAACTGCTTCACCCGGTATTCAACAAAGAAGCGTTGTCTCGTGCGAAAGTGCTTACACGCGGATTGCCGGCTTCTCCGGGCGCTGCATGTGGACGCATCGTATTCTTTGCTGAAGATGCGGCTGCTTGGCACGCCAACGGTCACCGCACCGTATTGGTTCGTATCGAAACGTCTCCCGAAGACCTCGCCGGAATGACTGCTGCCGAAGGTATTCTGACTGCCCGCGGAGGTATGACCTCTCACGCTGCGGTAGTAGCCCGCGGTATGGGTAAGTGTTGCGTTTCAGGAGCCGGAGCTATCAACGTAGACTACAAGGCACGCACGGTGGAAATCGAAGGTACGCTGCTGAAAGAAGGCGATTACATCTCAATAAACGGTTCGAACGGATGCGTTTACGCTGGTGAAATACAAACCGAACCCGCCCAGCTCTCCGGAGACTTTGCCGAACTGATGGACTTGTGCAGCAAATACAGCCGCTTGCAGGTACGTACCAACGCCGACACGCCGCGCAACGCACAAGATGCACGCAGCTTTGGAGCAGTAGGTATCGGATTGTGTCGTACGGAACACATGTTCTTCGATGATGAAAAGATCGTAGCCGTTCGTGAAATGATTCTTGCAGAAGATGCCGAAGGACGTAAAAAAGCATTGGCGAAACTGTTGCCCTACCAGAAAGCTGACTTTAAAGAAATCTTCAAAACGATGGACGGACTGCCCGTCAACGTTCGTCTGCTCGACCCGCCTTTGCACGAATTCGTACCGCACGATGCAAAAGGTCAGGAAGAAATGGCGCAGGCAATGGGTGTTACCGTTGAGTACATCCGCCACCGCGTAGAAAGTCTCTGCGAACACAACCCGATGTTGGGTCACCGCGGTTGCCGCTTGGGTAACACATATCCCGAAATCACCGAAATGCAAACCCGTGCCATCATCAGTGCAGCTTGCGAATTGAAACGCGAAGGATACGACCCCAAACCCGAAATTATGGTTCCGCTCATCGGTATTCTGTACGAATTCGAAGCCCAAGAGCGCGTAATCCGTCAGACTGCTGCCGAAGTATTTAAAGAAGAAGGCATCGAAATCCCCTTCAAAGTAGGAACGATGATTGAAGTGCCGCGTGCAGCGTTGACCGCCGATCGCATTGCTTCTCACGCCGAATACTTCTCATTCGGAACCAATGACCTGACTCAGATGACATTCGGTTACTCACGCGATGATATTGCTTCTTTCTTGCCGGTATATCTGGAAAAGAAGATTTTGAAAGTAGACCCGTTCCAAGTTCTCGACCAAAACGGTGTAGGTCAACTTATCAAGATGGCAGTAGAAAAAGGTCGTTCCGTTCGTCCTGAACTGAAATGTGGTATTTGCGGTGAACATGGTGGCGAACCTTCATCAGTTAAGTTCTGCCACCGAGTAGGCTTGAACTATGTTTCTTGTTCTCCGTTCCGTGTGCCTATCGCTCGTTTGGCTGCGGCGCAGGCTGCTATTGAGGAAGCATAAAAGAAACCTAATTTACAGATAAATAAGGCGGATAAAACCTTTTAAACAGGTTTTGTCCGCCTATTTTCATTATGCGGTTCTACACGATTTTCGCGCAGAATGAACACGAATATTTACCAAATGTTTACCAAAATGGCAACATCAAATCTTGCGTCAAATCATCACTTAGAATAGGATTGATACGGCTTTTTCTTATTACCAATTATTGCTGTCCGATAAACTCGATTAAATATAAAAATGTAGTGGTCGGCCATTGT
>ERZ779880.238-NODE-238-length-80549-cov-10.429075_pt1 | contig 80549 bp, 74 predicted proteins | sample MGYA00511555_ERZ779880 | MGnify/ENA primary metagenome ERZ779880 (study PRJEB29588, sample SAMEA2145815) | human gut metagenome | biome: human gut; feature: human-associated habitat; material: faeces | place: Denmark | collected 2008/2010 ... | reverse complement strand
CTGGAGGCGGGATGCCGCAGGGGCTGCCGTGCCGGGAGCCGGCTGCGCGGCGGCATGGCCGCCGGGAATGGCATAAGCCAGGTACAGGGTGCCCAGAGCGGGGATTTCCCCCAGGGAGCCCGTGCGAAACTGCGCTTCGAAATCATTCTTCAGCGGAAGAACTTCCCGTTCAATATCCGTGTTTTCCGGATAACGCAGTTTCCCGCTTTCCGGGTCGCGCACAGCGAGCCCCTGGGGACAGAATTCGCGGAGCAGGTATTGAACATGGTCGGCGTCCGAAGCGTAATAGACATGGCAGAGGGAATCCGTCTGCTTCAGGGATTGGATAAGATAACCGTTGATATTAAATCCGGAAGGGAGGGGAGGCGTATGTTCCATGGTCACATGACAGGTGATTATCCGACTGCCTGTTAGCATATCCGGAGGCTTCTATCAATGTAAAAAGAGGTTTTCTGGGGCCGGAGCGTGTGACGCGATTAATTGATTATTTGCTTGAATGCATGGCGATTATGTGGTGCAAGCAAGGCTCGCTTTTTTGTTTTTCCATTACAATCATGAGTTCCGATATTAGATTAGACGCCTTGCAGTATCATTCCCAGCCCCGCCCCGGCAAGGTGGAAACGCTTCCCTGCAAGCCCTGCTTTTCACAACGGGATTTGACGCTTGCCTATTCCCCGGGCGTAGCCGAACCCTGTCTCCGCATTCAGGAAGATCCTTCCCAGAGCGCCCTGTATACCGGGCGTTCCAATCTGGTGGGCGTGATCACCAACGGCACCGCCGTTCTGGGGCTGGGCAATATTGGCCCGGATGCGGCCAAGCCGGTGATGGAAGGCAAGGGCGTTTTGTTCAAGGTATTCGCGGACATTGACGTTTTTGACATTGAGCTGAACGTGAAGGAGCCGGAAAAGCTGATTGAAACGATCAAGACCATGGAGCCCACCTTCGGCGCCATCAATCTGGAGGACATCAAGGCTCCGGAATGCTTCATGGTGGAGGAACGCCTCCGCCAGGAGATGAATATTCCCGTGTTCCATGACGACCAGCATGGAACGGCGGTGATCTCCGGCGCCGCCCTTTTGAACGCAGCCGAGTTGACGGGCCGCAAGCTGGAGGATATGAAGGTCGTCGTCGTCGGGGCCGGGGCCGCCGGCATTTCCTGCGCCAAGTTCTACATGACGCTGGGAGTGCGCCGCGAACATATCTATATGTTTGACTCCAAGGGGCTGATTCATACCGGGCGCATTGACCTGCACGCCACGAAAGCCCAGTTCTCCCAGTCGGAAGACTGTTCCCTGGAGGAGGCCCTCACCGGAGCGGACGTGTTCCTGGGGCTTTCCACCAAGGGATTGCTCACGCAGGACATGGTCAAGCTGATGGCTCCTTCCCCCATCATTTTCGCCTGTGCGAATCCGGACCCGGAAATCACTTACCAGGATGCCAAAAAAGCGCGGCCTGACTGCATCATGGGATCCGGACGTTCCGACTGGCCCAACCAGGTGAACAATGTTTCCTGCTTCCCCTTTATTTTCCGTGCCGCCCTGGATGTGCGCGCTTCTGTCATCAATGAACAGATGAAAATCGCCGCCGCCCGCGCCCTGGCTGATTTGGCGAAGGAACCCGTCCCTCAGGAGGTGATTGACCTTTACGGGGGCGCCCCGCTCAGCTTCGGCATTGATTACGTGATTCCCAAGCCCATTGATCCCCGCATTATTGAATGGGAATGCCCGGCGGTAGCCCAGGCGGCCATGATTTCCGGCGTGGCCCAGTCCCCCATCCGGGATATGGAGGCCTACACGCTGGAATTGCGCAAGCGCATTGCCGCGGCTCGTGAACGCGTCGCCGACGTGGTGCGCAGCTACCTTTAACGGGGTTCCCGGCGGGAAGCCGGAAAAACCATGCCTCCGGCGTTCGCGCCGGGCGGTTGCAAAAACCGGGTGGACTGATGTTCCGCCCGGTTTTTGCATGCTCGTACAGGGAGGTGTTTTTATAGCGGGGATACTGCATCAGAGCATTCTGGAGGCGGAAAGAGGGATTGCGGCGCGGCGCTTCCTTCCGTATGAATTAAGGCGGACATGCTGTTGCCCGGCGTTTCCCTGTTGAATGCGGCTTGGTGAATACCACCAATGGTGAGGCTGTTTTCTTCTCTTCGTCAGGCAAGAAAGAAATTCCCCTATGGTCAGATGGAGGAAATGTTATTTTTATCTGGTACTTTCAAGCCATGTGGAGAGAACCGCAAGATATGGCCGGGCGGAGGATCGTCTTCGCTCCGGTCTTTGGTAAAGGCTTGCCTTCATTTAGGCGTTAGCCAGCCGGAGGCGCATCTGTTCCGTCTGTTCCCTGTCCGGGATAAGTTCTACAAGCGTCTGGCTGTTTTCCTCCAAGGAATCAAGCTGGTCGAAGTCCTCCGCCGTGCGGATCGCCAGGTAGCACATGCCCCATTGTTCCGCAATGGCCTTGAAGGAATGGGCGTGGGGTTGCACCAGCAGGTTCCTCATGGCTTCGGAATGTCCGTCCGCCCCGGGCAGGGCTCGGAAGATGCCGCCGCCCCCGTTATTGATGACGCCGAGGACGCGGGTGCCCTTGTCCAGTTGGGGAAGGAGCGCCAGGGCATTGGAATCATACATGGCGGTCAGGTCGCCCACGAGGGCCCAGGAGCGGGAGCACCTGGCGGAGACCCCCAGAAAGCCGGAGATTTGCCCGTCAATGCCGTTGGCTCCCCGGTTGGCGCGGACGTTTTCCGTGGGGATGGCCGTTTGGGCGAAGCTGTTCCAGTACCGCACCGGCATGGAGTTGCCCAGGTAAATGCAGTCGCTGTCCGCGGCAAAGCAGGAGAAGGAGCGCACCATGGCCTGTTCGCTTTCCGGGCAGGTGATGAGCAATTCCTCCATCAGGGCTTTTCTGCGTTTGTTCATGGCGCGCAGACCGTTGACGTCGCCCACGGTATCTATATCCCCCAGCGCGTGCAGAATAGCCTCCAGATCTCCGGTGACGACGGTGGAGGGGCGGGCCAGCCCGGAGAAGCCGGTGCGGGTGACGGAAAAGACTTCCGTGGCCGGAATGTCCTCCAGGTCGCGCCAGAAGCGGGCCACGGGCACGTCCCCTAATCTGAGCAGGACGGCGGGCGGGTGTTCCCGCAGCAGGGCGTCCGCGTCCGTCAGGGCCAGATGGGCCAGCTCTTCCCGGAGCCCGGAGGTGGCGTCCGCCACCACGGGAGCTTTCAGTTCGTTGGCCAGCCACCGGGCCGGGGCCTGTTCCGTGGGGTCCAGGCCGCCGATCATGACTACCAGCCCGTCGCGCGATTTGAAGCGCAGGGCCCGGGCCAGCTCCGCCAGGGAACCCCGGAAGCCGTTTTCTTCCGGAGGTTCCGCCGGGTAAAGGTCACAGCTGCCGGGATTCCAGGCAGGGTCCGGGTCCGGCAGGCACACGTTGATGTGGAGCGGGGAGGCGTAATCCCAGTCTTGCAGAATGTCTTCCGGCAGGTTTTCCGGCGTTTCCAGGTCAATCGTGGGTGCGTAAATGCCGAACAGATCCGCCTGTTCAATGGCCTGGGGAGCGGCGGAGCCCCGGCAGGCAGCCGGGCGGTCCGCCGTAAGCAGGAGCAGGGGGCGGCGCTGGTAGTAGGCCTCCACCACGGCGGGGAGCAGTTCCGCCGCCGCCGTTCCGGAGGTGGTGACCACGGCCACGGGCAGCCCCATATCCTGAATGCGGCCCAGCGCAAAGAAAGCGGCGGACCGTTCGTCAAAGTGAGTCCATTTCACCAGATCCTCCGCGGCGGCCAGCACCTGGAGCAGCGCCATATTGCGCGCGCCGGGGCAGACCACCCACTCGCAAATGCCGCCCAGGCAGCATTGGGCCAGCAGGGATTTGACGAAGGATGCGGGGGAGCTCACGGGAATCAGCCTTGTTTTTTTGCCGCCCTGGCCGCTTTTTCAGCCAGTTTGGCCTTTTCCTCATCCGAAAGAATGCGGGGAAAGACGGGGGCGGGATCATTGATGCGGTGCCCTGCGGGGAGGATTCCCCATTCCAGCGCGGCCGGCGTGAGTTCCCGGAACAGGTCCCCGGCGTTGAGCTGGTCCAGAATGCGGGCGGAGGCGTCCGGCAGGACGCAGCCGATGAGATAGCCCGTCTGGGCGCAGCATTCCAGCAAATGGCGCAGCACGCAGCGGAGGCGCGGGGCGGAGGCTTCATCCTTGGCCAGCTGCCAGGGCTGCTGCTGCTCAATGTACGCGTTGCAGGCGGAGACCTGGGCGTTCAGGGCCGCCAGGGCGTCGGAGACCATGTTGTCGTCCATGTATTTGGAAAACAGGGTGACGGCCTGGTCCATGGTGGCGCGCAGGGCCCTGGAGGCTTCGTCATCGTATGCCTCCGCGTCGGAGATAACGGAGTCGCAATAGCGGCGCGTCATGTTGATGGAGCGGTTGCACAGGTTGCCGAGGTCGTTGGCCAGCTCCGTATTGTACAGCATGACCAGGCGGTCCGCGTCAAAGTTGGCGTCCTTCCCGGTGGTGATGTCCCGCACCAGGTAATAGCGCACGGGTTCCGGGCCGAACTGTTCCGCCAGCAGGTTGGGGTCCACCACGTTGCCGATGGACTTGGACATTTTTTCCCCGTTGATGTTCCACCAGCCGTGCACGAGCAGGGTGGGCATTTCCTCGTCGGAGAAGCCCATGGCATGCAGCATGGCGGGCCAGTACACGCCGTGGGCGGGCACCAGGATGTCCTTGCCGATGACTTCGCAGTCCGCGGGCCAGAGTTTGGAGAAATCCGGCAGGCCGCTGTCCGGCTCCGCCAGATAGCCGGCGAAGGAAATGTAGTTGATCAGGGCGTCAAACCAGACGTAGGTGACGAATTCGGGGTCGAACGGGAACTCGATTCCCCAGGAAAGGCGGCTCTTGGGGCGGGAAATGCAGAGGTCCGAGTCAAAGTCAATGGCGTTGAGCACTTCCGCCTTGCGGAAGGCCGGAAGGACAAAATCGCCGCTCTTTTCCACGAACTGCTTCATCCACTCCACATGGTCGGTCAGGCGGAAATACCAGTTTTCTTCCTCCAGTTCCACCACTTCCCCCCATTCCGGGCCGAAGTTGCCTTCCGCGTCCCGTTCCTTGTCCGTCAGGAACTGTTCCTGGCGCACGGAATAGAACCCCTTGTAGGATTTTTTGTAAAGCTGGCCTTTGTCTTTCAGGTCCGTCAGGATTTTCTGCACGCAGGCCTTGTGGCGCGGGTCCGTCGTGGAGGCCCATCCGTCATTGCTGATGCCCAGGCGGTCCCACAGCGCCAGGAACTGGGCGGTGATGTCGTTGACATGCTCCTGCGGCGTAATGCCCAGCTTTTCCGCCGTCTGCTGCACTTTCTGCCCGTGCTGGTCCACCCCGGTCAGGAAATAGACTTCCTCCCCCTTCATCCGGTGCCAGCGCGCGAGAACGTCCGCCAGGACTTTTTCATAAGCGTGCCCGATGTGGGGCGGTCCGTTGGTGTAGTCAATGGCCGTGGTGATATAGTACATGCGGGGAACGATACTCCTTTCCTTTTATTTTGCAAGCAAAGTCATGGCGGCGTCCCGGGAGCGTTTCCCGGCATGGGAGGGGAGAATAAGGCGCTGCCGTGGGTGAAACGGCGGAAGAGGATGTGCGGATATTCCTTTTCCGCCGCGCCGTGACCTTTTCCGCACGGAGACCCAACAGGAGAAAATCCGGCGGGGCCGGATGTCCCCGGAAAAGTTTTCCCAATGCATGGTTCCGGGAATGGACTCCATTGCCGGAGAGCGTGCAACCTGTTTTTAACCCTGGGCCTGTTGCCGCCGGAACCCGCGGTTTTGGTAAGCTTCCTCCAGCTGGTTGAGCGCCCGTTCCAGGATGGAGCGGGGACAGCCCGCGTTCAGGCGCATGAAGCCTTCCCCTTCCTTGCCGAAGATGGAACCGTCGTTGAGAGCCAGGCGCGCGCCGTCCACAAAAAACTCCACCAGCTCCTTCTGGGAAAGGTTCAGTTCCCGGCAGTCCAGAAAGACCAGGTAGGAGGCATCCGGCATGATGGCCTTGATTTTGGGCATGCGGCGGCGCAGTTCCCGGTCAATGAAGCGGATGTTTTCCTGAATGTAGTCCAGCGCCTGGGCCAGCCATTCCTCCCCCGCCGGGCCGGAATAGGCGCTGATGAGCCCTTCGTACGCGAAGACGTGCCCTTCCGCAAGCTCCCTCCCGCTGACGAAGTTCTGGTATTTCGCGAACAGGTCCGGATTCTGGCAAATCACGTAGGAGCTGCCCAGGCCGGGCACGTTGAAGGTCTTGCTGGGCGCCATGTAGGTGACGGAGTTCATGCGGGCCTGTTCGGAAACAGTGGCGAATACGGTGTGCCTGCGGCCGGGGAGGGTCAGGTCCGCATGGATTTCATCGGAAACGACCAGCGTGCCGCTTGCCGTGCAGATTTCCGCCACGCGGCGCAGCTCCTCCGGACTCCATACGCGGCCTCCGGGATTGTGGGGATTGCACAGGATGAACATGCGGCAGCCGCGCACGGCTTCCTGCATGTGGTTGAAGTCCATGCGGTAGCGGCCGTTTTCCAGAATGAGGGGATTGTTGACGGTTTCCCGGCCGTTTTCCCGGATAATCATGGCGAAGGGATGGTATACCGGAGGCTGGATCATGATTTTGTCCCCCGGGTCCGTAAAACACTGGATGGCGCTGGAAATGCCGGGAACAATGCCCGGAGCGAAGCCTATTTCCGAGGCGTTCACCTTCCACCCGTGGCGGCGCCCCACCCAGTCCCGGATGGCTTCAAAGAAAGCGCGGGGCTTGACGGTATATCCCAGGACTTCGTGTTCGCAGCGGCGGCGGATGGCTTCCATGATGAAGGGGGGCGTCCTGAAGTCCATGTCCGCCACCCACAGGGGGATCAGGTCGTCCCGGCCCCAGCGGGGCAGCAGGGCTTCATATTTCAGGGCTCCGGTGCCGCGGCGGTCGATTACTTCGTCAAAGTCGTACTGCATGGAAGGGGCTGTCTGGCGGGCAATGGTCAGGAAAGAGGGGTAACGCCTTTTTTCAGGATGATGTTGCCGTATTTGGCCGTTTCCCCGGTGATGACGACGGCATAGGCCTTTTTAGCCCGTTCGTAAAAGGCGTAGCGCTCCATTTGCTCAATCTCCCCGTCATAATTCAGGGCCTTGCGGTATTTGGCCTCTACCGCAGGGTCCAGGGAGTCCCCCGGAACCGGGGCCATCATGATGACGGGGGTGGCGTAGGCGTCCAGTTCCAACAGGGGAATGACGGCGGCCAGCAGGGCGTCCGCCCCCAGGCCGTCCGCCCTCAGCACCGTAGGGTTGAAGGTATGGGCGGGAAAGTGGGCGTCTGAAAAGACAATTTCGTCGCCATGCCCCATTTCCGCGAGAATTTTCAGCAGGGAGGGGCTGATGAGGGGAGAAATATTTTTTAACATGCGCCGCAGTATAGCACCTGCCCGCGTCCCGGTACTATCATAAAATTGGAATAATGCCGATGATGCCCACTCAGCCGTTAACGGTCTGGAAGCATTTCCGGACGCATCGTCAGGAAGCGGATTCCCGTTTCCAGCGTGATGAGCAGGCCGGAAAAAGCGGGTTTGGAGACTTCCTGCGGCGTGATGAAGTCCCTGGCGGTTCCAGATATCCCTTGATGACGGCCTCGAACATGGGCATGCGCATGAAGGTTTTGTCCGGGTCTTCTTCATCTTCCGCCGTGGGGGAGGTCATCGTGCGCACCATGTCTCCGAAGTCGTACAGGACGCTTCCGGGCATGACGGTATCCAGGTCAATGACGCAGACGACCTCGTCCGCCTCCGCCGCTTTTTCCAAATGGTCAAAGCGTCTGCGGGTGTGGTGGAAGAATGGAATGGTTTCATGGATGTCCTCCGGATTCATGTCGCACAGGAGCTGTTGGAAAGCGCCGAAAGCCGGGCCGCTTCGTAAGCCTGGCGGGGATGGTCCGCCACGTCGAACGTGTGGGTGTTTTCAATGCAGTTGTAGCAGCGCCAGAAGCCGGAACCGGGAATTTCCAGATACTTGCGGCCCCCCGCGCGGAGTACAGGTTCAGCGTCTGGCGGAAGGGCGTTTTCAGCACCCGGAGCATTTTCCAGCGGATGTGGTTGGTCACCTTTTCCACGTTGTGCATGACGTCTCTGGGGCAGGGAAACACAACGCCGTTCATGCGCTGGAAGATATAGCGGCGGGTGGTGCCGTCCGGCTCCAGGCAGGTAGCCCGGAAGGTCATGTTGATGTGGCCGCTGTTAATGGTTTCGCAATGGAGGAAGTTTCCTGCGATGGCAAACGCGTCGCTCAGGGCGGCCACTTGTTCCTGAACGGGGGCGGTATGGAAAACGGGGGATATGAAAAGTTAAAGAAAGGCTCCGGCATGATTGATGGCACATGCCGGAGCCTGCGTTGGTTGAGTGAGTGACAGTCAGATTTTTAGAAGGAATAGGCAACTCCTACCCCGGCGACGAAGGTGAAATTGCGGTAAACCTTGGATGGTTCCCTGTAGGGGAAGCGGGCGGAGGCGCCGCGGTGGTTGGCCGCCAGGCCGCCGTTGCCGAGCCAGACTGTTCCCACGAACGGAGTCACGGTCAGGTCTTCCGTTGCCTTGACAGGGGCGGAAACCGTCAGGGAAATGCCCTGCGTTCCGTTGGCGTTCAGGGAATTGCTGTCAAAATAACCGGCCGTGGCGTTCCAGGTGCCCGCCACGATAACGGAGGTGGATTTGTTGACGTCATACTTGTACCCCAGGGTATTGGTGAACCACCAGCCTGTCATCCAGCGGAACGTGTATTGGACGCGGCAGTCCCAGAAGAAGTTTTCCAGCCCTTTGCCGAAGTCATGGTGGATGTCCAGAACGAAGCTGTGTTCTTCCGGCCTGTTGTGGCTGAAAATGGGGATGCCGGAATTGCTGCCCGTGTTATGCGTGTTGAAACTTCCGGGGACGCCGCCGTGAACAAACTGGTAGCTCAGGGCCGCGATAGTTGATTTCCCGAATTTGCGGCTGACGCCTAAGATGGCCGAACCTTCGTCGCAAATGCCGGAATCATCGTGTTTCAGGCCATTATCCGTCAGCCACTGATATTTCAATCCACCTATCAGGGAATATTGATTGTTCAACTGATAGGCGCCGACGGCTTCCAGAGGAATGACATGGTCACTGGCGGAATTCTGGAAAGCCAGGCCGCGGCTGATATATTTGGTAGCGTAGCCTGTTCCCAGCTGGGCGGAGAATGCCTTGCCGCCGTTATTGACGTTGACAACATCCAGGGGAAGCTGGATATCGGCAGAAGCCATGCCGGAAAAAGCGGCCATGGCCGCACATGTTGCGATAATGGTTTTATGTTGCATAATTAGAGGGGAAGGGTACGGTAACAATATTTTTATTTTTAGCAAGGGTATCTTCAATACCAGAAAAGAAATGAAAAGATATGTTCAACGTATGACAAAAAGTGTTAAATATTCGGCGCGTTATTACATCGTGCAAGGGCATTTTTCCCAGAGAAAACTTGATTGCTTCCACAAAAGACAGATTGATTTAAACGGTTCCCTGCCTGTTCTGCGGCAGGCGCGGCCACGGGGATGGCTTTTGCGAAACTGCTGATGCCGCGGATTCCTTTTCCAGCGCTTTCCTTAACTGGGGCTTCAGGTGTTGGAAGAGCCTGATGGAGCCTTTGCTGGACATGTGGTCTTTGTCCTTGTACAGGATTTCCCCATGTTCATAGGCGTTGAACGGCCTGTCCTCCGGTATATGGGGAAGGATGCGCAGGACGGTGCAAAGTCCTTCCTGTTCAAGCCGGTCAAGGATGGGAAGCACGGCGGCGTGATCTTCCCTGTATTTCTGCCGCGTGCAGGTAAGGCTTTCCCGGCCTTGTCCCGTTTCCCCCCTGCGTACCAGGTTCCTGATGAATTTAGCCACATTATTTTGCTTAATGAGCGGAGTGGGGGCCAGCAGGATGACTTGCTTGTCCATCGCCCGCAGTTCGGAGATAAATGCGCGGAGGGAGGCTGAATAGGCCGGTTCTCCGGCAGGAAGCGGCTTCAGTTTCCAGTCCAGTATGTTTTTACTGCCGTAACGGGCGCTCCAGTGCTGGGCTATCACCACATGGTTAATTTCCGGGTGGACGTTCAGCCATGCCATGAGGGCCTTTATTTTTTTCTCGTCGCAATAGTAGCTTTCATCAAACGGCAGCGCGGGCAATTCCCGGTTCCAGAATGGTGAAATGACGGAGGAAACGTAAATCCCGGAGACGCCCAGTTCCCTGCATGCGGCGTCCAGACCGCAAAAGGCCGCAGAGGCATGGCTGTCTCCCAACAGAACTATGGATGGAGTTCCGGAAGAAGAACCCAGCTGCAGCAGGCTGGGTTCCGCACTTCCCTTGAAATCGGATCTGCTGACGAAGGAAAAGATGTTGTTGTTAAATCTGATGGCTTCCTTATCAAATCCCCGGCCGGCTTCAGGGGATTTGATTTCCGATGCGCCATGCAGCCGGGGGCTGGAAATGGAGTTGATTTCCTTGTTGATGTAGTTCCGGAATCCTTCCGTCTGCCTTCCTGCGACGCATAGAAGCAGCGCGAAAAGGTATAAGGGGATAAACCATTTCATCTTCATGCGCTTTTTCTCTACTGTAAGGTACAGGAGGCCTCCCAGGACTGCGGACGCCGCTCCGATGGCAAGCATGGCGGGCCATCCGGGAGCATGGAGAAACCACGAATGATAGAACGCGATGAGAGGCATATGCACCAGGTAAAGGGAGAATGAAATGCCCCCAATCCACAGCAGCGGTTTATTGTTGAAGTATTGATGCAGCCTGCCGTATTCCGCATACCGGATCACCAGGCATGTCCCCAAAACTACGGCTGCCGAACAGAGGGAAACGTTCTTTCCATGGGAAAGAGCGGGAACGAGGATGCATGATACTCCAAGGAGAAAAAGGAGATCGTTTTTTGACAGGTTTGCACAACGTGTTGAACTTAAGGGGGGGGGTAGATTGCTAACAAAATCCCCGCGCAAACCTCCCATAAACGGGGCAGCATCATGTAATGGGAGGGAGCGTGAATCTGTTCCCATACGGGCACGCCGATTTCCTGCAACAGGTTGTGAATGGGATAGGAATAGGCCCAGAGAAAGGACCCGATGCCGGCGAGCCAGAAAAGAGAGGCCGCTGCCCGTTTGGGAAGGTAGCGGTACAGGACGCATCCCGCGGCGAACAAAAGATAAATTTGCGCCGTCACCGCCAGATACCACATGTGCAGGAATGGATTTCCGGAGGAATCCTGCGCGAAATAGTCGGACTGAATGATGGCCAGGAACCTGTTTGCGGCGCCTATCAGCGCGTATCCGCCTGTGGAACTGGCCGTCTCCAGGTCCGTGTAGTCCAGAAAGAACATGCCGGCCAGGAGGGCAAGCGGAATAATGACGGCAACCGGGGTAAACAGCCGTAACACTTTTTTACGGGCAAATTCCCCCAGACGGATTTGCATCTGCTGTTTCTGGAAGGATTTCATGAGCAGGTAGCCTGAAATCACCAGAAATACTTCAACGCCGAAGTAGCCGTAGGGGAAATGTTCCGGATTGAGATGAAAAAGAATGATCAGAATAATCGCCAGCCCTCTGAGTGAAGTGATTTGCTTCATATATGATATGGATGGAATTTTAGAAAATCTCAGATATGTCCTGCGTTTGACGCTTATGAAACTAGGTCTTTTCTTCTTTATTCAAGAACCATCCATGGGGCTGTCAGGCATGGAGCGCCGTGGATTTCTTCACTTTGGAGGCGGTTTGACGCCAAATAGCCAGGACGCGAGAAAGTTGCTGGAACGAAGTACATTGCTTATCAATAGACAGAGGGTGATGATGGCTGCTGATACGGTGATGCCGATAAACAGTTGAATGATGACCGTATTGCCTGTGGTTAAAAATGGCTGTAAGAATTTCAGATTGGGAAGGAAAAAGTAATGGAGCAGGTAAATGTCTAACGTGCGCCGGCCGATGTATTCCAGAAGACTGCCTGTAAGATGCCCTTCATTGAAATATTTCTCCTTATTGAAGAAAAATGAAACTACAACCATTAGACCGGCATAACGGACAAGGATGCTAACTGATTTTGATAAAATGGGGGGGGGGGGGGAATATTTGGAAATATGAATTGGATTTAATCACAATAAGGCATGCCGCAAAGATGACAATGGAAGAAGTTTTCAACCAGTCCTTCGTTAACAGATATGCAGATTTGTTCCAGTATTTACGGCAAAAGATCCCCAATGCAAAAAACTGGAAATAAGTTATTACATGCTCGCATGATAATATGTTTCCCAAGGGGGAAGCCTGGAATTCCTTGATCGCCGGCATCCCAAAAGAGAGGAAATAAATGGAAGAAACGAGCAGGAGCCCGATGTCCAGCACATGCTCCGAACAAAACAGCCTGGATAGCAGAGACAGAGCCAGGAAGATCATGAACATCTGAAACAGGGTGATGGTAAACCAATATGCTCCGAAACCTCCGTGCAGCCAGTAGAAGACTTCCTGATCATGGCAAAACAGGAACAGGGAATAAAACACAATCGTTCCAATTATTTGTGCCTGAATTTTCCTTTTGATGACGTCACCCACAAGGGATGCGGTCCATCTTGTGCAAACCCTGTAGGCGAAGAAGCCGCTGACAAAAAAGAACAGCGGCATCCGGAAAGTCATGATCACCCAGTTTACCATGCTGTCCTTGACATCAGTTAAGCCCATGGAGAGCACCATTACATGGCTGAATACGACGAAAATCATGGAAAAGCCCCGGAGGGCGTCAAAGTATCTCAGCCTTCCTGTTTTCTCTTCTATACGTTGATTCATATTATTTTATCGTACTATGCCTTTTGAGCATTTACGACCAGGCATGTTTCCGAATATTAATAAATCAGGGTAAATTGATCCGTAAGTACGGCCATCATTACCGGTGTATTGTTAATATCTTGCTGACAGGTTTACGAGGCGAGGCCGCTAAAGAAAACTGTTCCGGGCAATCGCCGCAGGCAAGAATGCAAACGACGGTTTCATGGTCGGGGATGGAAACCAGTTGTCTCAACCGGATGTCCTGAAGGGGGGATACGGACCAGTTCAGGAGACAGTGGGCTACCTTGTTTGCATGAAGCGCATAGCAAAGGTTCATCAGGAAGATGCCTGCGTTAGTGTACAGGTCGTTCCGTTCTTCTTCCCAGCGGATGTCGTGGAGATCCGCCGTAATAATGAGCAGCTTGTCTGCCAAATGCCCGAATCCCCTGTTTCCATTCTGAAGGGAAAGCACTTTTTCCCGGATTTCCTTATCACAGATGCAATGGACGCGGGCATGCTGCCTGTTGCAGGCGGATGGGGCATTGCGGGCAAGGGATACGGCTTGTTCTATTTGTTCCAGTGAAACCGGGCCGTTGAAGTGGCGCACGGAATGTCGGGATGCCGAAAATTCAGGAAAGGGGGATTCCAAATGGGCGTAATATTGCTCCCTGGTCATTTCCATATGGCCTTTTCCGTGGTCCGCGGGAGGGAAGTCCGCCAGCAGGCTGTCCAGCGCCTGCTGGAGATCCGGACTGAGATTGAAATTTTCTTTTCTGTGCACTTCGCGGTAAGCGTCCAAGACGGAAATGGCGTGCAGAATTTGATCATCTTGAGGGAATTTTTCTGAATAATCCCTTATCAGACTGATGAGATTCAGTACGGCATCATGGCCGAACCCCAGGCGTCTTTCAGGCATGCTTAATCCTTTTTCCACTACGTGGTAGGCCATGATGACAGAGGCCAGTTTCTGTTCTTTTTCTTCATGGTGAAGAGAACCTGCATGGCGGATGAACCTTTTCCGGTCGTAGGAATAAAGATACCTTAGTTTATAACGGCTGGAACGCGTATAACATATGGCATTGAGGCGGTTGGAAATTTTTTTCAGGAGGTTCAGCATATTCGTGGATGATGGATTGCAGTTAACGGGAAGGTTTTAAATCAGGAACGGATAAGGGAGGCAATTCTTTTTTTAAGCTGTTGAAGAATCAATGTTTTTTCTTGGTTGTTCAATCCTGTCAGGTAAATGAGAAGGATGGACAAGAGAGACGTTGAAAAGAGAAAAATAACGCGTTTTCCGTACATGTCAGGCAACAGCAGATAAAGGGCGCAGTTGACAAGGCAGATCAGCAGGCTGACGGCGACTGTTTTGAAAACCACCTGTTTAAGAAAGGAAAGTATGGAAAAGTGGAGCATTTTTTTCAGAAGCCAGAGCCTCATTATCAGCGCCATGATGGTCAGGACAATGGAGACGACCAGGAAAGAAACGGGCGGGAATCCCCATTGAAAAACCAGATAGCTTAACGGGACATTCAACAGGAGAATTGTTCCCACGCTGGCCTGATAAAGGGCGATTTTCCCGGTAGCCAGAAGAACGGTGATCAAATAGGTGGAGTAGCTCTCCGCCAGCACGTTAGCCAGGAGAAGAACCACGAAGATATTGGTGTACGCGGGGATTTCCTTGAGCCAGAGAGAGAGGATGAAATCAATGTTGAAGCACAGGGGAAGCATGAAGACGGCCAGCAGAAAGAAGCTGTAGCGCGTTCCGTTGAAGACAAGCTTCCACATGTGTTCGTAGTCTTCCGCCGCGTAGCTTTTCGTGATTTGCGGCTGCATGGCGCTGGAAAAACTCCCCATCAGGGAGGTTACTCCGGATGAGATTTGGGACGCCACGGCCTGCGCGGCGTTGATGAGTACGCCGAAAAAGAGGTTGATGACCACATTGATGCCGGCCCCCTTCAGCAGCCAGGCGATGGAGCCGAAGAGGTTCCACGAATAGAATGCTCCCATTTCCTTGAGAAATGGTTTATCCAGAATGGCCCGGTAGCGGCAGCTGGGGTAATGCCGGTTGCAGTAAAGGGCGTAAAAGCCGCTTGAAGCCAGGGTGAGCAGAAAACAGTATCCGGCGAAATAAATCAGCCTGTCCATGGGAACGTAATACAGCAGGATGACGCATATTACTCTGACCCCTGTCAGCAGGATTTCAACTGTCGCCAGCACCCGGAAATTTTCATGCGCTGTCAGTGTTGCGGTGTACGCCACGTTGAGCAGACTTACCAGGAATGTCATCAGGGAAATCTGATAGACCCAGTTGACGGCATTCATTCGGTCCGCGGGAAAAACCATGCGGCAATTAATTGCCCACAGCCCCACGGTTTCCCCCAGGATGAATATCACCAGGGCAAAAATGAAGAGGATGCTCAGGGATGAGGAAAAAACCTTGTTCAGCCTTTGGTTGTTGTTCCTTCCCAGTTCATAGGTGATGAACCGGCTGATCGCCGTGTTCAGACTGCCGTTGAACAGGCCGAAGAGCGCCACCAGACTGCCGACGACGTTGTAAATCCCGTAATCCGCTATTCCCAGCGCATCCAGGGTAAGGCGCGACGTGTACAGCCCGATGACCAGATTGATCAACGAACGGGTGTAAAGCAGTATGGTGTTGCGGGCAATGCGCTTATTGCTGTTTTCTTCAGCCATGGCGGCAAATGCTTTGTTGAATGGCTTTTTTCAGAAATTCTGTAGAGTGGGCGCGGAGTTGTTCCAGTCTGTTTTCTACGGCTTCCCATTGAATTTTCTGTTCCATCTGTTCCCGCATGGACCCTTTCTCCGGTGCGTAAATTCTGTCTTCCAGTCCCAGGGATTTCAGGAGAGAGAAGAAACGCGTATTTTGAATGGCCGTGTTTCCTGCCTGAAGAATGCTCAGAAACGGCTTGCGCATGATGATGGAAAAAACCGTGCCGTGGAAGGAGTTGGTGATGATATTTTTCGCTTCCTTGAAAGCCTGGATGAATTCATAAGGATCAGGGGTAATGATGTTGTCTTCGGGAATGCAGAGTTCTGTTCCTTGCAGGGGAATGATGCGAAGAGGATTTCCCTTGAATGAGTCAAGAATTTGATCCCAGTAAATTTCTGTGAGGGTATCCGTATTGAGGAAATACCCGAGAATGGAGTCAGGAGGGAGGTAGGTGGATTGCGCCGTGACCAGAGAGGTGTATTCTGAAGAATCCAGCAACAAAGTTGGATCCAGAACGACTTCCACTTGTTCAATACCGGCTTTCTGGCATATTTCCCTGCCTTCAGTCTCTCTGACGGAGATTCCTGTAAAACAGGGCAGTTCCCGCCTGGCTTCAATAAACCATTGTTTGCTTTGTTTTCCCCAGTTGGCGCTGGCCGCATAGGCTATCCGTTTTCCCGGAGGAGCAAAATTCAGCAGTTTATCAAAATCATCAAGGGTCCATATTTGGTCGCTGCCTGCCAGGTAAACATCCGCTTCCGGTGGATGCTCGCGTAATTTGTCGCGGTCATAGGTGATGGGAGTGGCGTTAAGGTGTTTGCTGATGAAAGATTCAAAGGGGCGCGGATGTTCCTGATTGAAGCGGACAATCCGCTGTTCCTTTTCCTCCGCTTCCCGTGCAGGTTTTTGGAAAATTCTGCGGAACAGTTGAAGAGGATGAAAAAGATAAAACTTTATTTTCTCCGGGCAGGAAAGGGGACGGCTGATTTCTTCCTGCTTGATCAGGAAAGGAAAGAGCCCTGTTTTTTCCAGGTAACGCTGAAGAGCGAAGTTCTGTAACAGTGAACCGTAGTTTGTCTTAATGAAATAATAGTGGCTTGTAATAATGCCTGCTTTTGGAAGGTTTGCGTGTTGTTTCATAAGTAGGACCCTGGTGCTCAATGAGAGATTTTGAATTTGGAAGTGTTTTTTGATTCCACCTATTTTTTATTCAACAAAAATGGGAACGGACGGAATTGAAAACGGATAGGTTTTTTTTGATGAAATTCTGAAGCATATTATTGAATTCAAATAAAAAGAGAAATATTATAATTGACGTTGTTTTCAAGTAAGCCGGATAAAACTCTTATTGATTTCACGATCGTCAGATGTTCCTTGTCTTCAGCAGAAGGTGGGCCAGCCGGTATCTGCGCGCCGCCAGCAGGCGGCAGACGAGGTGGTAGTAGCGGCCGCACAGGGGAAGCTCCGCCTTGCGGGCGGCCAGGCCGCTGGAAAGGAAGTCCCGGAATACTTCCCTGCGCGCGGCATAGGGCTGCCGCTGGAGGGCATGGAAAATCACGCTGATTTTTTGCAGGATGTAGCCTTTGACGACGGGGATGTCTTCCTGCGGGAGGGAAAGGGTGCTGATCCAGGCCAGGAATTTGGCCGTGAGCGTGTCTATGTCCCGGACGAGGTTGAAGCGGCTGCGCTTGGCCGCTCCGTTTTCCTTTTCCTGCGCGCGGTAGTGGTAGAAGGCTTTTTTGACCAGGCTGATGTCCGGGGAGCAGGCGGAAAGATAGTCCAGGACAAACTGGAAGTCTTCAAATACGACGGCGGAGGTATTGAAGCGGATGCCGTTTTTTTTCAGGAGTTCCGTGCGGAACAGTTTGTTGCAGGAGGATTCCATGTCCAGGCTGGTCAGCAGGTAGCGCAGGAAGGCCCCCGTTTCCTCCGCGGGGATGTGCTGGTCCCGGCTTGGGAGGGTGGTTTCCGTGCGGATGAGCCGGAGCCCCGTATGGAAGTCTTTGCTGATTCCGTAGCAGAGGAGGGAGGCTTCCGGCGTGCGCAGAGCCGCCTCACGCAGGCAGTCCAGCATGTCCGGCTCTACGGTATCGTCCCCGTCCACAAAGGCGGTCCAGCTTCCCTTCGCCACGGAGAGCCCCGCGTTGCGCGCGGCGCTTACGCCCCGGTTGTCCTGGTGGATGGCGGTGAAACGGGAATCCTTCCGGGCATATTCGTCCAGAATGGCTCCGCTCTCGTCCGGGGAACCGTCATTGATGCAGATGCATTCCCAGTCCGTCAGGGTCTGGTTCCTGATGGAGTCCAGGCAGTCTCTGAGGAAGGGGCCGGAACGGTAAACGGGGATGATGATGGAAAAAAGGGGGGACATGGAGAGAAAGCGGGGTGGAATGGAATCAGCGTGCCGTTTTGGCGGCGTCTTGTTTCTGTTTTTCGAATTGCCGGGCATCCACGAGGGTCCTGTACCACCATCCCTGCATGAAATGCCACAAAAATCCTTCCCTGCCGTCCAGAAAACCCAGTTTCAGGAAATAACGGTAGCAGAAGTAGGCGAAGGAACGCCAGAAAAGCGGCTGGCGGGCGTAGCGTTCCTTCATGGCCCGCTTTCTGGCCGCCTGCCCGCTGATGCCGGAGGCCGCCGCGGAGGAGGAGAGGATATCTTCAATATCCGCCGCTTCCCGGGCGGAATAGTCCACGTGCTTGTGCGCCCACCATCCCAGGTCATTCAGGTTTTCGTCCACGAAGTCGTATTCGAATTCGACGGAGCGGCCCCGGCTGAGTTCCATGTGTTCGTCCATATGGCGCTGTTCGCACCTGGCCGCGCCGTAGCGGAACAGGCGCAGCAGCTTGACCGGGTAAACGCCGTGCTTCATCCACCGGCCCAGGAAAATATGCCTGCGCTTGTGGATGATTCCGGTGACGTCCGGGGGGAGGGAGGGCAGTTTTTCCTTCAGTTCTTCCAGGGCTTCCGGCATGAACCATTCGTCCGCGTCCAGTCTCAGGACCCATTCTGCGGTGATGGGGCAGTTGTCCAGAGCCCAGTTGAATTGCAGGGCGTACAGGCCGGGCCATTCATGCTGGATGACCTGCACCCGGGGGTATTCCCGGCAGATGGCGGCGGTGTTGTCCGTGGAAAAACAGTCAATGACAAAGACTTCCCTGGCGATGGGAAGAATGTTTTCCAGACAGCGGCGGATATGGAGCTCCTCATTTCTGGCGAGGATGATGACGGCGAGGTTAAGCATGGTTCAGCGGATCGTGCGTTGTTTGATGAATTGGGCCGGGTTCCCGCCTACAACCGTCCAGGGAGCCACGTCCCTGAATACGGCGCTGCGGGCTCCTACCACGGCTCCCCTGCCAACCGTCACCCCCATGCCCACAAAGGCCTGCGCCGCCACCCATGCCTGGTCTTCCACGGTAATGGGGGCGGAAATGAGGGAGTGGGCGGGGTCCGAGATGTCATGGGAGGCCGTGCAGAGGAAGGCCCCCTGGGAGATGACGGCGTGGTTCCCGATGGTGATGGGGGCCTTGTTGTAAATTTCCGTATCGGGGCCGATGCAGGCGTATTCCCCCACGGAGAGGTTCCAGGGAGCCCAGATTTTACTGCTGGGGTAAACGAGGGAGGCGAGCGGTATGCGCGCCCCGAACAGGCGCAGCAGAAAGTTCCGGGGAACTTTCATGGCGTTGGTGACCATGATCCGGAAGAGGGTCCTGTTGACAATATACCAGCCGTACCGTTTGAGGCGGTAGCTGAGGGAGTAATGTTCCTGGTAACGGGAAAGGTCCATGGCGAAAGGGGTGCGGAGGTGGAAGGGGGGTTATGGACGCGGGGCGGCGGCGGGTTCCGCATCCGTCCTTATTCCGGTGGAAAAGGGGGCCAGCGGGCCGTCCGCGGACTGGCCTGCCTTTTGGAAATAGATGTTCCTGAAGGCGCGTCCTTCTCCGGTTCCCCAAAGCGGGCGGTTCCAGGGATGTTCCGGGTGGTGGAGGTGCCCCTTCCATTCCCGCTGCATGTTGGCAAGCCGCGCGGGTTCCGAGAAGGCGAGCGTGGGGGCGGCCTTGGCAAAGACGGAAAGGCTGGGGAGCGCGGCCAGGATCAGGTAACAGACGCACAGCCGGCGCCACCGGGGCGGCCCCATCCGTTCCGAGAAGATGCGGGTGAAGATGAGAGCCAGGCAGAAGAAGCTGACGCTGGAGGCTTTGTAACAGAATTCATTGTAGCCGCCCACGGAACCTATGTAAATGAAGTAGGTAAGGGTGAGAATGGCCAGGGCTGACCAGAACAGGGCGTCTTTTTTGAAGCGGCGGAACAGGAGCGCCGCCGGAACGCCGACCGTCAGCAGCCAGGAGCCGGCCATGGCGGCCCAGAATTTCCAGTTGCCGTACTGGAGCAGGTCAAAGGGGGAGTCCTGCCACGTCAGGCGGATGCGGTTGTTTCCGTTGCTGCTCGTGAAATAGATGCCGGCCAGCAGCACCAGCGCGGCGCCCGCCAGCACCGTCCAGGAGGAGAAGTATTGCCTGACGGGCGTGCGGCGGATCAGCGTGCTGACGGCGATGAAAACCAGAAGGCCCAGCGAGCCGATGGGTGAGGCGAGCAGACACAGGGAGGCCAGGAAGAGCTGGTATTTGGGCGGAATGTCCCAGGCGACCGCCATGGACAGGAACAGCCACAGCAGCGTGGTGTGATGGAAGGTGTAGTGAAGCTGCATGGTGGGGGGCACGCCCCCGAAGAACGCCAGTACCGTCAGGTAAAGTTCGTGGGCCAGCGGCCCTTGCAAATGGAATAAATGAAGCCCCCACCTGACGATGCCGTCCAGCGGACCCTGGAAGATGAGCAGGAGCAGGAAAAGCAGGGTGGCCGTACGGAATTTGCTCCAGAGGACCGTGAGGGTCAGCGCCAGGCCCAGCCCCGTCCAGGCGGTCAGGACGTAGTTGATGATGAAGATGTCCGAACAGGAGAGGCATTTGCACGCCAGAGCCGGGGGAAGCCAAAAGGCGAGGTAGTAGATGAAGGGCCGCCCGCCCGCGTCCACCAGCGGCCAGTCGCAGCGGATGAGCGTTTCATAAATGGGGTTGCGGACCACGAAGTCCGCGTGCTGGGAAGTGATTCCCGTCATTCCGCCCGCCAGAAGCCACAGAAGGGAAAGGGCGAGGACGCAGAGGTAAATGGCCATCTGGCGCCTGGTGAAATGAAGCGTGGGGGCCGGGATTGTTGCGCTCAGCAGGACGGCTGCCGCGGCTACGGCCGCAGCGGCCGGAACGGAGAACAGGGGCCTGACCCATCCCAGCAGGAAAAGGATGGTCGGGAGCGCCATGTAGGCCACGGCGCAGGATACGGCGAGCCTGCCGCTGACAGTGAATGCGATGTCCGTTTTGTTCCGGGTCTGTTCCATGTAGAGAGAGGGGGAGGGAAAGCGGGTTCAGGAGGCGTGTGGGCGGAAGACTTCTTCCCACTGGGGGATGATGTGCTCCCGCGTGAATTTCCGGCTTTTGGCTACGGTTTTCCGCGCCATGGCGTGCAGGGCGGCCGGTTCCTGCATCAGCCCTGCGGCCATTTCCGCCATCCGGCGCGCCTGGAACCCTCCGGCTGCGGGCAGGATGCAGCCGTCCTTGCCGTGGTCCACCAGGTCATAGGCGGCGGAAAAGCTTCCGTAAACGATGGGGGAAACTCCGAAAGACATGGCTTCCACCATAGCGAGAGGCAGCCCTTCATATTCGGAGGCCAGAAGAAGGAGGGAAGCCTGTTCGTAATACGGAGCCGGATTTTGGAAGCCTTCAAAGGAGACGTGCTTCAGGCGGTGTTCCGCGCAGAATTCCTGAAGGGAGCGTTTTTCCGGGCCGTCTCCCACCAGGCGGAGAGTCCAGTCCGGGAAGCGGGGTTCCAGCAGCGCCCATGTTTCCAGCACGCGGGAGACCCGTTTCTGGTTGGGTTCCAGCCGTCCGACAAAGAGAACCTCCTTTTTCTTGAGGGCCGGGTCATAGCGGAATTCCGGATTTTCCACGGTAATGGGGTTGGGAATCGTCAGAAGTTTTCCGGTATCCTTCAGTCCGGTGATGTTCCGGAAGGCCTGGTGGAAACTGTCAGAAAGGAGGATGTAACGGTCGCTGTGGGCGTAAACGTAACGCAGGCTGGCACCGGTAGCCATGGAGCAGCCTTTCAGCAGAAGGCGCAGGAACGCCCTGTTGACCGGGTTTCCCGTCCGGGCGATGCGCATCCGGAGGCCTTCCAGCCGGGCGTTGCAGTCCGGGGCGTTGTGGTGGACGGCCAGCAGGCGGCATGGAAGGCCTTTCATGGCTTTCCGGCACAGCCTGGTGACGTGGAAGGGCAGGCACCACTGGTTGATGATGACGTCAATGTGACTGGAGGCCAGGATGTCCCGCAGGGCGTCCCGGTTGGCCCGGCTGGAGACGGGGTAGCTCAGCCGGTGCAGGGTGACCCGGTCGTCCAGCGCGGGGGTGGGCGTTTCCGTCACCTGTTCAAAGGAAACCACGTGCACCGCATGGCCCCGGGCGGAAAATTCATTCGCCAAAATGGCGGTGACGGTTTCCACGCCGCCCACGGAAGGGAATTTTCCAAGCAAAAAGAGAATGTTCATGGGAGATAGACAAATTCCGGTTTGGCTTCCTGCCCCAGCAGATACCGGTACAGGCGTTTCATGCAGTCGGCCGCGTGAGGGGCGGCGCAGGTTTCCATGACGAGGGCGCGGCCGCGTTCCCCCATGGCGAGCCTTTCCTGCGGGGAGAGGCTGAAGGCGTTTTCCAGGGCTGCGGCCAGGGAAGAGGAATCTTTGCCGCACCACCAGCCGCACCTGCGGGTGTTCAGCGTTTCCCACGGCGTTCCCCGGCTGGCGATGACGGGCGTTCCCGCCAGCAGGGCCTCCGCAATGCTCATGCCGAAGTTTTCCTGGTGGCTGGGGGCGCACAGGACGTCCAGGGAAGCGAGCATTTCATATTTCCGCCTCCCGGATACAAAGCCCGTGAAGGAGATGTTGGAAATGTTTTCCGCCCGGACCAGTTCTTCCAGCCGGGCCTTGTATTCCGGGTCTCCGTCCCCGATGAGCAGAAGCTCCGCGTTCGGGAGGCGCAGTTGACCCCAGGCCGTGATCAGGGCCTCCAGATTTTTGATGGGATGAAGCCTGCCCAGGAACCCTGCCCGGAAGCCGTCATGCCCGGGGCGCCTGATGTCCGCAAGATATTCCGGAATCCGCACCGGATTGGGGATGACGGCCACGGGGTTGGAAAACCCCATGTCCCTGTAATATTCCATTTCCTTGTCGCAGGTGACGTGGACGCAGGCGGCTCCGGCGATGTCTTTCCGGTGCCCCAGGGCGAGCATGAGTTTCTTTTTCCAGCCGCCGCGTTCCAGCGCCTGGGGGTACAGCATGCCGTGCAGGGAAACGATGCAGGGGGTGTCTGTTTTGCGCGCGTGCGCGCATGTCGCGTGGTTGACGTCCAGCCACAGGCCGTTGGTATGGTAGAGGCTATATTGGGAGCCGGCCAGAAAACGGCGTAGGTTCCGGGAGACGGCGAGGGGGGTGCGGGCGTCAAACGGGCAGGCATGGATGAAGCTGTCTTCTCCCACCATCCGTTCTTCCGGGGAGCCGGGCTGGAGGGTGAGGATATCCGTGGGCATGCCGGAAGCGTTCAGAGCTTTGACCAGGTCATAAGTGCAGGTGCTGGTGCCCCCCGAACGGGAGTCAAGGGATGCGATGGTTTGTAATATGGGAGCCATTAATCTAAAAGGGAGGTATATGCCTTGAGCTGCGCTTCCACGCGGCCGTTCCAGTTGATGTCCGCTACGCGGCGCGCCATGGTCTCATAGTTCTTTTCAACTTCATGAATGGCGTTGCGCAGGCCGTCGGGAGCGGCCAGGGAAAAGACCGCGCCCGTTTCCAGAGCGGTCACCATGTCGGCGGCGCTGCCCACCTTGTCGCTGGCGATGACGGGCAGCCCCCGGAAGAGGGCTTCTTCCACGACCAGACCCCAGGGCTCATAGAGCGAGGGGAGGATGAACACGTCATGCCGTTCATAGATTTCCGGGAGCCTGTCATTGGGGATGTGCCCCAGAAAGCGGATGTTGCCCCCGGCCATGTTTCTGAGAAGTTCCTTTTGGGGCCCGTCCCCCACGATGGTCAGAGGCCGCCCGTTGGAGTTGAATTCCCTGATGAGCATTTCCAGATTTTTTTCCGGCGCGAGGCGCCCGACGTAAATGTAGTTCAGGGGGGAGGACGGGGAATGGGGACGGGAGCGGCGGCCTTCCATGTTAAAGATGCCGACGCTGCCCGTGACGCGGATGTCGCCCGGGTAGCGGATATGCTCAAACAGGGCGCGGTGGGGGGAACCGGAAGGGAGAGCCGCGCTCATGCGGCGTATGACGGCTTTTTTAAGCAGGCCTTTCCAGCCGTTCATGCCGGAATCAATGGCTGACGATTCGCAGATGACGGCATTGCGCCGTTTTGAGGAAAGAAAGCTGTAGATGTTGTATTCCGGCGCCATCCAGCCGGAGAACAGCACTCTGCGGGCCCGGACCCGGGCCATCAGCTTCAGGAGCCTGAACAGGACAAGGGCCTTGTTTCTTTTTCCCGCGTCTCCCTCATGCAGAAAGAAGTAGTCAAAGCCGTTCTCATTGCCGGAGAGCCGGGTATTGACCGCTTCCGCCCCATAGCCGTAAAGAACCAGAAGAACGGAGTGTTTTTTCGCCAGTTCCTCACAAAGCCTTGCCTTGTAGAAGGAGGGCGTATTGGTCAGGTAGATGAAATCATATTGCTTTTTCATATTTAAAGCAGCGTCTTGAATTCATCCGGAATGCGGGTGCTGTCCCCCAGAACGGCTTCCGGAATGCGGTCCCGGAACACCCGCTTGAAATGCCTTTTGTTGAACAGGATGGGGCGTTCCCCCATGAATGCCCCCCAGGCGGAGAAGGTGGAGTCCGAAGCGATGACCCATTTGCACTTGCTGATGGCGTACATATCCGCGTAGGCGTTGCCGTAAAACGCGCGCCTGGTGTTGGACAGGGCCAGCAGCTCCCGCAGCTCTTCGTCCGAGCCGTCGGAAAAGATGAGGAATTGCTGGGACGGCTTGATGGACAGGATTTCCTTGACGAGATTCACGTACCAGAGGATATCCACCCGCATCTCCGGGGAATAGTCTCCCAGCCGCACGTGAATGGCGATGCAGTCCTTCAGGGCTTCCGGACGCACGTTTTCAATAATTTCCTTCCTGGTGATTTTTTCAATGAATTCATGCACCAGGTCCATGTGTTCATTGAGGTCGTCGAAGTATTCCCCCATGCCGCGGATTTGTTTCACCTTCCGGGAGCCGGGGCGCAATTTTTCCGCAAGCAGCAGTCGGATTTTTTTGAATCCGCTGATTCCCAGTTCATTGAAAATTTTGAAATAGACTCTTTTATCTTTCTCCCGGCGCAGGAAGGTTCCCGGGCTGAGTTTGGTCCAGGTGGGGGAAATATAGCCTGCGTTTTCCTGCCTGCTGAGTATGTAGGCGCGGGCCGCCACAAACATGCAGTTGGCAAGCCCCGGTCCTGATAAACGGAACCAGCCGAAGTCATAATCCGAGAGGACGGGGTAGAAGTATGTTTTTTCAGATTCCATGTTTAAGGTTTGTCATGCGTTTTTGTAATACGGCGAAGGAGGTGAACAACAGGGTTGTGACTACCTGGTTGATCCCCCACAGATATGATTCAAAGTTGGCGGCGATGAGAACGGAGATAATGATGAACAGGTGTATCCTGTCATAATCGCAAGCGGATTTATGGAATTTCCGCCAGACGGTGAAGGTATAATACGCCATGAACGCAAACAGTAACATGGAGTAGGGAATACCTATCATTTTCATGATGTCAAGATAGCCGTTATGGGAGCCCAGGCCGCTTACCTCCTTGGCCTTTTCACTCTGTTCCACGTCAAAGCCGTTTCCCAGGATGGGGGATTCTGCAATCATGAGGAGGGTCGCTTTCCGTTCTCCTTCCCGGGAGGATGAAAAATCCATATGTTCCACGGATTCCGTGAACCGGTTCAGGCCGGTGGAAGAGATTCCCGTCATGGGCAGGATGATTTGCCAGGTGAGGATTCCGGCCAGAAGCACCGCCAGAAATCTGACGTTCAAACCGTATTTGATGATGAAGGTCAAACAGAGAATGCCTATGGAAGCCCGGCTGCCGGAGAGGAATGTGGCCAGGGCGCACAGAAGAATGATGGCGATTTTTTTCTTTGAACGGTCGGAAGAATCCAGAATCATGGCCCCCGCGCATAATGAAGAGACGGCTCCCAGACCATTCGCGTTGCAGAACCCCAGGGTGTAGCGTCCCTCAAAAACAAGGTTATTGTGGACAAAACCGAGGAGGATGAGCACGCTGGTGACGGCCGCCAGAACCGGCATGAGACGCTGCAAATAAAGTGACGGGTCCTTTTGGACGGAAAGCGCAATCATCAGGCAGCAGACCACCTTGGCAAGCAGATAGATCCCCGTTTTCTCATTAAGGTCAAAAATACCGAAGGTGAATTGATACAGGATGAAGATGAAGACGAAAGAATAAATGAAAGAGGATGATGCGATCGTCTTCCGGTCAAGTACGCGTCCGGCGTTGATCAGCAGCAGAAGAGCCCCCAGACCCAGCAGAAGGAAAGACCCCATGGAGCCAATGCCGCTTAAGAGCATGTACTGCTGGCCTAGCTGGCAGAGAATGAAGGCGAAAGCCCAGTATTTGCAGAGTGTGGCCATATCCGGATCCGCTGAATTCGAGTGAAGCTGAAAAAGACTGTTACTGCATATATCCCAGTTGGCGCAGTTGCTGGAGAATACGGGTCATTCTTGTATCCCATGATGCGTTTTCCCTGGCGGCGGCCAGGTTTTTATCCGCCAGTTCCTGATAGGAGGAGATGTTGTCCAGAATCTGGGAGAGCCGGTTGCCGATGTCCTCATCCGTCTCCAGTTCAATGACGGGATTGTACCCCAGCAGATCGACCAGTTCTTTGGGGGCATGGCCGACAATGAGCGTTCCGGAGAGCATGCATTCCCAGTAACGCTGCGTCAGCGTTTCCACATCGCCCGCCATTTCCGGGTGGGTTCGGCAGCGCGGGTAGCAAATGACGATTTTTGAGGAAGCCAGCCCTTCGCACAGGGAAGGGAAGTCCGGAAAGACGAGGCGGCCCGGCTCTTCCGGGTAAAGATAGCTGAGGCGGGGAGACGACTGCCGCATTTGAAGAATGGCCTCGTGCACGGGCTGCATCAGGCGTCCGATCTGGAGAATGTCCGTCCGGCGTCCCTCCAGGGGGCCTCCGTCCCGGTAGCCGGCGGGGTCTATGCCTTCCGGAACATGAACCGCGTTAATATGCGGAAGTTTTTCCGCCACGTATTCGCAAACCTGGGATGAGGTGCACAACAATGTTTGCACATGGTGGCGTTTCAGGGAGGAGATGAGGCGCGGCCAGTACCGGGGCCAGACGTCCCACAGCATGGGCACGATTTCATTTGCATAGCCGAACGGCCACGCGAATGAATCCGGATAACCGGCTCCCGGCACCAGCAGCGCCCTGCGTGAACTGGTGAACAGGCGGAAATTCCGTGAAACGCGGGATTTGGCGATCAACAGACGCAGATTCCACGGAGCGGAGATTCCCTTGACCGTTTGTCCTCCGCTGGTTGTCCATGCGTCCGCAAACCATTGCATGAAGAATTGGTAATTGCCTTCTTTCCTGATAGGTTCCAGTAATGTTAAATGTTTCATGATTTTACTGCGTTGAACATGTTTTCCCATTCAGAGACAGTCTGCTCCAAATTAAACAGGGGCGCCGCGGCCAGACCGTTCGCCGCGTAGGTGGAGAGATCTGAGGCCGTCATCTCGCGCATGGCCCGGCACAGGTCTTCCGGATTGTCCGACTCAAAAAAGATGCCGGCGTGATGTTTGCCCACTATTTCCCGGCAGATAGGTATATCCGCCGCCAGAATAGGCAGTCCGCAGCACATGGCTTCCACCTGGACGAGGCCGAAGCCTTCGCAGCGGGAGGGAAAGACCAGGATGGAATGGCGGGGAAATTCTTCCACCATGTTTCCGTTTGGCCCGTGCAGGATGATTCTTTGGCCCAAACCGTGGGAGGATACATATTCTTCAATCCATCCTTTCAACGGGCCATCCCCATAAATATGGAGATTCCATTCCTGATCCGTTTCAATGAATCTGCGGAACGCGCGGACGGCCAGATCAGTCCCTTTCTGGCGGGAGAGAGCTCCGACGTAAACGAACGTTTTGCTGGTGAGGGACGATTTTCCGGCCGGTTTCATCGTGTTGGGGTTGTAGATTCGGCGGGCGGGAAGATGATGTTTTTCTTTGAATTCTTTTTCGTCCCCGTCAGACAGGACGATGATTTCATCGAAACGGTGGTAATATGCCTTGATGGCCTCCTTCATGTACCGGGCGAAGAAGGAACCCATATTGGTGAAATAATTGTCATAGGAGGCATGGGACCACGTCATGATTCTCATGCTGGGCAGGAGCTTCTTTTTGGTAAGGGCGAGAAGCAGGGAGTCTTCAAATCCGGAACCGAAAATGACTACATCATATTGATGTTTATTGAGGTGGTTCGTCAGCGCCTTTTTGAAGCCTGACGTGTAGCGCGCGGCCGCGTATAGCCGGCAGCCGAGGGCGGAGCTGAACAGAGGGGTTTTACTGACAAGAATGTCCGCCGCGGAGCGGCGAACTTTTTCATATAAATTCATTTCCTTGCAGTAAATATGAATTTGTTCCCGGTTGATTCCGTTAATGCCTGACTGCGGAAGGTTTTTCAGGGAATAGAGGCTTACGTCATGGTTGCGTGACAAGGCGTCCATCAGACAGGTCAGGACTTTGGGGACGCCTCCTATTCCGAAATCCGACCATGCGACAAAACAAATTTTCATCTCTGCCAGTGATTTGATAACGTTTTTCTGATCCTACAAAATGGCGTTCCACCTGGATGCCAGGTTTGAGGGGCTGAATTTTTGGGATATGCTGAGGCTGTGAAGGCTGAATCGTTTCAGCTTGTCGGGATTGTTCGTCAGGGCCATGATAGCGTTTGAGTAATCTTCTTCCTGAAAGGGGGGAATGAGGATGCCGTTTTCCCCGTGGGAGATAATATCCCGGACGGCAGGGTAGCTGTCAAAGGCAATAGGAACGCATCCGTGCTGCATGGCTTCTACAAGAACGAGACCGAATCCTTCAAACGTGGAAGTCATGCAGAATATGGAGGCTCTGGAATAGTAAGGTTCCGGATTCTGGAAGCCGTGGAAGACAATTCGGGAAAGCCCCAGTTTTTGGGCGGAATCCTTAAGCAGCTCCGCATCCGGTCCGTCGCCCACAATGTCCAGATGCCAGTCCGGGCATGCTTTTTCCACTTTTTCCCATATGCGCAGGAGTCTGTCCACTCCTTTTGAGGGATTATCCAGCCTGCCGACAAACAGGCAGCGCGGTTCTTTTTTCTCTTCCCCGGGAAGAGAGGGCAGTTCCACCATATTGGGAATACAGGAGAGCTTGTTCCCGGGGACGGAGGGACACAGTTTTTTGAATTCTTCAATGCCCCCTTCCGAGAGCGTCACTATCTGGTCATAGTCTGAAGCCAGTTCCCGGAACAGGCTGCGCTGAAGCAAAACGGCCCTGCATTTTTTTAATGCCAGGATAAATGTATTATAGAGAAATGAGCGTGTCTTGCCGATCAGGCCGCGTCCGGCGGGCTTCCGGTTGACGGTCCGGTAATGTTTCAGGTAGGTATATTGGGAGCTGTGCTGAACGGCAATGAGTTTAACGGAAACCCCATTCATGTGCCCGCGACGCCGGAAAATTCCCCACCGCCCCACAATTCCTCCTTCCGTCTGGTCGATGATGGTCTCAATTCCTCTTTCCTTAATCAAGTTAAGCAGAAAATTCTGTTCTTCCTCCCGGCTGAGGGACGCGGGAATGAATACGAGATCCGTCGGAGGCACGTATTCTTCCCCCAGCCTGTTTTTGTTTCTGCAGAGGAGCGTTACCCGGTGGCCTTCACCGGCAAGCATGGCGGCCAGGTGGTGAGTGGCCCGCTCCATGCCGCCCTGTTTGCCCAGGGGTTCATTGGGAAGATAGATGACGATGTTGCTCATGGCTGGTCCTGCAGGCATTCCATCCACAGGGGAATAACCTTTTCCGGTTGATAGTTCGTTAATACTCTGGTGGAGGGAGGGACATAGGGGCCGCTCATCAGTTCATCCAGCTCCCGCGCGAAGAGGCGCAGGCTGAAGGGCGGGATGAGCCGTCCCGTCTCCCGGTCCGGCAGCATGTCTTCGGCAGCGTGGAAACTGTTGAAAACCACAGGAACGCAGCCGTAGGAGAGAGCTTCGTTAATCACCATGGGCATGCCTTCGTGGGTGGAGGTGAGGCAGAGTATTCTGGCCTTGCGGTAATAGGGCGCGGGTTCCTGAACCCCTTCAAAATGGACGTTTTCCAGCTTCAGCCGTTCCGCCATCCGTTCCAGATTGCCGCGTTCCGGGCCGTCCCCCACCAGGTACAGATGCCAGTCCGGATGAAGCGGCTGCACTTTTTTCCAGACGTTCAGCAGGCGATCCACCTTTTTGGGAGAATCCGCCAGCCTCCCCACATAAAGAACGGCGTTTTCCTTTCCGGAAAGGTCGGGCTGAACGGGGGCATAAGTCAGCAGGTTGGGGATGGCGTACAGACGGGCTCTTTCCGGCGGCCCCGCCAGCTGGAGGGCGTCTTCCGTGTAATGCCAGGAAAGAAAGACCACCTTGTCTGATCCGCGGAACATGTCCCTGTATTTCCTCTTCTTGTTGCTGATGGCCGTATGTTTTTTATAGGGCAGCAGCGCATGGCGCAGCAGCGTTTTTATGGTATTTCCCCAGGTGGAGAAATCCTTCCGGAGCAGGCAGGAGAAATAATCCAGCCCTGTGCGGACGTCAAAGGAAATCCAGGAAATGATGGAAGCCTGGATGTCAAGGTGTTCATGGCTGAAAAAGAAGGAGTCGTCCTGATTGGCTCCGCAGTTGATGAGGCCGTCCGTCTTTTGTGCGGAGCACAGGGTTTCCACATATTCCCTGTTTTCCTGGCAGAAGAGCGTGTCTTGCCGGGGAAGGGTGAAGTAAGGCGGGGCCCCGGGAGGTGTGTCCGCCGCCTGCCGGAGCGACAGGAAGGAAACTCGGTGGCCGTGCTGCGACAGGGCTTGCGCCAGAAGATACGCCGCCCGTTCCGTTCCTCCCGCATGGGGCAGGATAGGCTGGTCAAAATAGAAAATCAGGTTCATGGCGGAGTGACGGACAGGTGCGGACTGGGAAAATTCAGCGGGTTTTGAACAGGTAATGGATGGGATTGCGCGTGCTGCCCGCCTTGGCCAGCAGCCGGGTTACTCCATAATGCCACGGGTAGGGGAGGTTGTTTTTCCTGAATGCCTGTTTGTTCTGGCGCGTGTTCCTCAGGATGGCCCGCAGGCCTGCCGTACTGGAGCCGCCGGTGCGCATGAACACCATGTCGCGGTCGATATAGGCGGTGGAAATATGGTTTTTTTCTATAAAGCGCAACATGAGTTCAAAATCCGCCGCGCTGCCGATAGCGGGGTCAAAGCCGCCGTAACGGGTAAAGCAGTCCTTTTTACAATAGAATGTGGGGTGCGCCGGGCACCAGCCGCGCTGGAAGGAGCCGGGACGATACTCCGTTCCGCGCCATGTACGTACGATTTCCCTTGCCCCGTTGATGTAGTGCAGATTGCCATGTACGGCATCCGCCCCATGCCGGGCAAACGCCTCGGCAATGGTTTCCAGCACGCCTCCGTCCTGGTAATAGTCGTCCGCGTTCAGAAAGCCGACGATATCTCCCGTAGCCATGCTTATTCCTTTGTTCATGGCATCATAAATCCCCTTGTCCGGCTCGGATATCCATTTCATGCGGCCGGAAAATTGAGGACTGTATTTTTCAATCAATTCCACGGTCCCGTCCTTGCTGGCCCCGTCCACGACAATGTTTTCCACGTCCGGGTAAGTTTGCCGCAGAATGCTTTCCAGCGTGTCTTGCAGCGTTGCAATGCTGTTATAACAAACCGTAATGACTGAAATTTTCATTTTTCGGTGGTGGTGGGGAGTGGATGAATTTTATTGGACGTCTTTCCGGCGGCTTCTCATGATAAGCTGAGTGTTTGCTCTAATGGTTAAACGTTGTGACAGGGAAAGTGGATCCTGATTTTTCGAGATAAGTGGGGTATTTCCTTCAAGGCCTCTGGACGGAATATCTTTAGAAGTTGAGGCAGAGGACGTGTCGCCCAAGTTGGCGGCGGATTCCTTGCGGATACTCCTCAGGATAAGTTGTGTATTTTCTTTCAATCCGTAGGTCGGCAGGTCTTTGGGCTTTAAGGTAGGAGCACTCAAGGATGGAACAGGTTCCTTGCGGATAGTTCTCAAGATAAGCTGCGTATTTTCTTTCAAGCCGTAAGTAGCCATATCCCTTGGTTTCAGTACCCGAACCGGCGTGCTGAGGGCGTCCGGACGCTGCTGGATGCCTTCTCTCTCAATGACCTTGAGGAAGGTGTAAAGAAAGATGTTCAGGTCGTACCTGAAGGTCAGGTGGCGCTGGTAGTTCAGGTCATAAGATACCCGTTGACGGAAGGTGAGGTTATTGCGCCCGCGAATCTGGGCCAGCCCCGTGATGCCCGGGCGCAGGGACATTCTTCTTCTCCGGGTGGAAGGGGTGAAGATGTCCATTTGATCGGGAATCCAGGGGCGTGGGCCGATGAAGCTCATATCCCCCAGAAGGACGTTGATGAGTTCAGGCAGTTCGTCCAGGGAGGTGCTGCGCAGCAGGGAGCCTAGGGAAGTCGTGCGTTCTTCGTCCGGGAGCAGGTTGCCTTCCCTGTCCCTGGTATCTTTCATGGTTTTGAATTTGATGATATAAAAGGGTTTGAGGCCGAGTCCGATGCGTTTTTGAAAGAAAAAGGGTGAAGTGCCCTGGATGATGGCCAGCAGAACAGTCAGAATGACCAATACCGGAAACAGGCATATAAGGCCGAAGAGCGCGCCCGTGAAATCCAGGGCGCGTTTTCCGTAGCGTTGGTAGAAACTGTTATGCAGCGGTTTGCTGACGCGGACATTAGTTGTAGGGATTGTCATGAGTATTGTACGAGAGGGGTTGTTGACAGGGTAGGAGGAGTCAGGTTTTCAGAGGTATGCGGTTGGCCATGGCGATGTTGTGGCTGTCCGTCCCCCACCATTCATAAAGCTGGCGGGTGCGGAACGTTTGTGCCAGGGCTGCGGCGGATTTGCCGTAGAACCCTTTCAGGGAGCCGACATTGCCCTGGTATTTGACGCCTTCCTGCCGGGCCAGCTGGAGAAACTCTTCCTGCTGCAGGATGCGACCGTAACGTTCAGGGTGCGCCAGGACAGGGATGTAACCCCTGTCCCGGACAGCGCTGATCATGTCCTTCCAGGCGCCGGGAAGGTAGTACTGGGGCAATTCCACCAACAGGTGGGTGCCGTCGTAGGTCAGAGGGGTATAACGGCGCAGCTGTTCGCTGAACTGGTTGTCCAGCATGTATTCCGCCGCAAGCCGGAGCTGAAAGTGTTCGTTCCTGGCGTCGGCAAGCAGCTGGTCAAAGCGGCGGCGCAGGAAGTCGGGCGTGTTCTCCGGATAGCGCGCCATGATATGGGGGGTACAGTAGGCTCCCTTAAGTCCCATGGCTTTGAGCCGGCGGATGATGCCCAGGCTTTCCTTGAGGCTGGAGGCTCCGTCGTCCACTCCCCATAGAATATGGGTATGCATATCCATGCCGTCCGGAAAGAGGCTGGATGTGGTGTACCGGGGAGTGAACAGGTTGCCGAACATGGTTGCTGCGAAAAAGATTAAAGAGAAGGGAAGAAAGCCTTGGGCTTATGCATGGCCTGCTCTTATTAATCCTGTTTCCTGGCGGTTTGCTGCGGGTCTTTGGCGCCGTAGCCATACTGGTAACCGTAGCCGTAGCCATAGTAGCTGTAGCTGGCGGACTTGAAGTTGACGCCGTTGATGATGTACGCCATATTGGGCAGTTTTCCCTGATCGGCCAGTTGCTGGATCTGGGTTAAGTATCGTTTGTCTATTTTCCCGCTGCGCACGGTGTACAGGGTGATATCGCTGAGGGATGCCAGAATGGCGGTATCTGCCAGAATGCCGTAGGGCGGAGCGTCAATGATGACGGCGTCATACTGTTTTTTCAGAATGTCCAGGATTTGACCCAGCAGGGGATGGCTGAGAAGGGTGACCGGATTGGGCACCGTGGGACCGGTATAAAGGACATCCATGCCGCGGGCGTCTTCCCCTACAGGGCGGATGACGCCGGTGGTGTCGGGGTTCTGGCGGAGCAGGATGGAGGTGAGCCCTTTGCGGCCGGAGCCGCCGAGGCGCCGGGTCAGGGAGGATTTGCGTAAATCCCCGTCAATGAGAAGGACTTTTTTGCCGGCATAGGCGAAAGCGGCTGCCAGATTGGCGGAGGTAAAGGTTTTCCCTTCCCCGGGGAGGGTGGAGGTGACCAGAATGACGTGCCCCCCCTGTTCCGGCCTGGGAAGCATGGAATCTACGTTATTGCGCAGGATGTGGAAGCATTCCGCGATGACGGAATGTTCGTCCTGAATGAAAAGTTTGGTGTTCCTGCTTTCTTTTTTGCTCATTTGGGGCAGTTCGGCAATGACCGGCTGCCTGTTTACAGAGGGGAGATCATGTTTATTGTTGACCTTATTGTTCAACATGGCCACTCCCATGAAAGCCAGGATACTGAGCAGGGCCCCACCCGCCGTTCCTCCAGCGACGTATTTAATGGTTTTAGGAGAGATTGGGAGGTTGGAGCCATGGGCGGCTTCCAGAACCCGGGTATTGGATTCCGTTACCGCCATGGCCAGGGCGTTTTCCTGTTCCTTGCTCAACAGCATCAGGTACAGTTCTTCCTTAACCTTGTGTTCGCGGATGAGCGGAATGATTTCCTGTTCCTTGATGGCGGTTTCCGTCAGGCGTTCAGTCAGGGAATTCCTTTTGTCGATAAGCTGGTTAAGTTTGAGGTCCAGATTGCTGCGGTAGTTGGAGAGAGCTTTGTTAGCCGCCGCTCTGGTGGAATTCATCCTGTCCTTCAGGCTCACGGTAATCGGGTTTTGGGAGCCGGCGCTTCCGGCAATTTTCTGATATTCCAGATAAGCCTCGTTGTAATGTTCTATCTGCCGGGCGATGCCGGAGTCGGGCAGACCGGTTTCTACGGAGATCAGCCCCTGCTTGCGTTCGCTTTCCTTGAGATTGTCAGCAAGGGTGGACGCCAGTTTTATTTGAGTTTCAAGATCAAAGATTTCCTTTTCCAGCGCCTGGGAGGTGCTGAAATCCGCGCTCATGGTTGTGTCCGTATCTTTAACGATGTCACTCTTCGTTTTAAATTCGGTGAGTTTCTTGTCCACGTCGCTCAGGGAGGCTCCAAGTTCTTGCAGCCGGTCCCTAATGAAGATTTTCGTTTTAAGGGAAGCCTTGTTCCGTTCATCCTTGGAGATTTGGTTGTAAACCTGGATGAGGTGGTTGAGCGTATCTTCGGCTTTCTGAGGATTGCTGGACGTCAGAGTCATCTCCAGAAGGCTGGATTCCTTGGAGTCCGGACGGGTAATGGTCAGGCCATGGAGCAGGGCGTTGGCGGTTTCAAGGACGGGAGAGTGCCGTACGATGACGGTTTTTCCGTTCCATGCGTCGGTCATCAGGGAAGTAGGATGGACGGAAACGGTGGCAAAGGGAAGCGTGAGAGGTTTGCCGTAAAAACCTTCCAGCAGGATGAGTTCCCCCTGATTATTGGGATGGCCAAGTGTGAAGCGTTTTTCATCCAGCGGCGTGATGTGCAGAGTGCAGGCGCGCTGCTTGTCGATCTGTTCAAAGTTCACCAATAAGGGACTGGCATGGTAGAGGTCCAGCTCCCTGAAGTCTTTTTTTTGCCAATAGGATGTGTTGAGGTTGAGGTCTTCCACCACTTTGTTCATTAATGCGGTGGATTTGAGCACGAGGCTTTCATTGGCCAGGTTGGCCGCGTTGGGGTCTATGTTCAATTCCGCCATAATGCGTTCGGAAGAAGCGTCGCTGCCTGTTTTGGAGTCGCGCATCAGAACGCTGGCTTTTTTCTGATAAATATAATTCTGTTTGCCGGCCAGATAATAGGCCGCCGTGCCTCCGGCGAGGGCTGCCAGAATGATGATGAACCAGTAACGGCGCAGAATCATCAGCACCGTATCCAGGGAAAGCGCTGTTTCTTCTGTGTTTTCCGTACCAGGAGGGGTGGGAGCTGTATTTTTTGTCATAGAGGAAAGAAGGTGGAAGGTTGTGTGGGAAGGCTGAATCCCTAGGAAAACGGTTCGGTTGAACCGAACCGTCCCTATATTTCCGTTCTCAGGTATGATTAACCGGACGGGAAAGCGGCTGAATGTCCGCTACAGGCACAGGGCGACCACGGCCAGAGTAATGCCAAGCCCGGAGAGTCCCCAGCCGTACCATTGGGCAGCGTCGCTGCGCGTGTTGACCTTGCGGTCTGAGGGGGTCACGTAAATGATGTCGTTTTGCTGGATATAATAATAGGGAGAAGTGAACAGATCCTTGCTGCGCAGATCAATGCTGGCGATTTGACGGGTTCCGTTGGTTTCCCGGATCAGCGTGACGTCCCGGTTGCCGTCAATATTCAGGTCTCCCGCCCGGCTGATGGCCTCCAGAATTGTCAGGCGCTGTCCTTCAATGGTGTAGGTTCCGGGGGCATTAACTTCGCCCAGAACGGAGAATTTGAAATTCATGATTTGCACATTGACGGAGGCGTCCCGGATGTAGTCATTGTTCTTGAGGGTCGCGGCAATGTCGGAAGCCAGTTGGGAGCAGGTTTTGCCCGCAGCTTTCATTTTGCCGATGACGGGCAGGACGATGTAGCCCTGGGCGTCCACCAGATATCCTTTGGGTTTGTTGCTGGAACTGCCGGAGGCGGAGCCTATTTCAGACACGGCGAAAGGTGCGGTGAGCTCCGGCTGTTTGCTGCTGACCGCGATGTAGAGCTGGTCGTCTTTCTGGATGGTTGTCTGGTAGTTTGCCTTGATGTTTTCCCTGGAATTTTCAGAAACGTCCTGGATATAAAGGACTTCCTTGGGGCTGACGCAGGAAGGCAGGAGAGCGGCCCCGGCCATGGCCAGGGAGCACAGAATGGCTTTATTGATGAGGTTGTTTGTGTTCATTTGGTGAGGAAGGAGGAACGTTGCTTTTGGGAGGGAAAGACGAACGCGGAAAACAGGGGAAGATATTATTCCGGATCAAAGGGTTTTCTTTCTTGTGCCGGAAGCGTTGCTGGAATGGCGTGCTGCCTTCCGTGGCTGCGATTTTCCGGAGGGTTGAAAGAAAAAGGCCGCTTTGCGTTCAGTCATGATGTTAAATTTGATGATTTTGATTTTTTTGTTCGGAATAAGAAAGTGTTTGAAAAAGGCAGGGGAATAATCAGCAGTAATGAGAAGCGGCCGGCAGGATTGGTCCCGCCGGACGTGCTGGGGAGAGATTGGCTGACACTCCCGCATATAAGGGTTGTACCTGGTTAACAGACTGTAATTGCTGTATCATGGGGGTGAGATTTCTAATTAACGGATTTCAAATTCGGTGTCAATAGTAATCCCTCAAAAAAAACTGCTTATTATTATCTATGAATATAACAATAAGAGGCGAATGTTGTAGGAATTATGTGTTTTGGTTCACTAAAATTCTGACAATTAGAAAGTTGAGTTAAATTACAATATTCCTATTTTTTTAATAGGATTTGAAATCCGCTGAATGTTTCATGAATCATCAAAATGTCAAACGATATGTCTTTTTATAATAAAAATTTATGCTAATAATAAATAATCAAACAGATATGAAAAATAAGCATTGAAATTGCTTCGGTTTTATTGATTTTGGGGGGTAAGGCCAGTATTTTCTCAGGTAGGGAAAGGGTGTTCTCCGACGATGCTCTTCCGGGGCGGCAAAAGCGCTTAAGGAGCCGTATTTCCGGTCCGGAAGTTGACGCTTCCAGGTTTGAGGGAAGTTGATTCGCGCAAATCCTCTTCTTCCCGGTTTGGCCTTGAGTTTAGGGCGAAGAGCCGCTAGAATAAAAACAGGTATGGCATTGGATACGCAGGAGCATCATGCATTTGAGCATGAAGAGGGGCGTTCCCCTGTTTGGATTGGAATGGCATGGGGCGTCGTGTCTCTGTTGGGGGGGGCGGCTCTTCTGGCTGCCATGCTGACGTTTGATGTGCGGGAAATAGGCTGGAGTTATTTAAATGGTTCCGGGCAGGTCATTCCGGGTACGTCCAATGTGCTGGGAACGGTGGGATTATATGGCGCGGGGATTTTTTATTGGACGCTGGGAGGCATGGCCTGGATGCTGGTTATTCTGTTGGAGTGGTGGGGGCTTTATCGTCTGCTCCACCATGGAAGACTGCCCCGCAGCGTGGTTTACGGAGGTTTATGCCTGCTGTTGTTCGGATGCCTGTTTCTGACGGCCGGGCATGTGCCGGGAAACGAATGGGTGGCCCGCCACCAGATTCAGGGGGCGGGAGGATTGGCGGGCCATTTGCTGGGAACCGGTCTGTTTCTCCCGTTGGCCGGCAGATCCGCTGTGCTGGCGCTTTCCGGATTTGGCTATTTGATGGCTCTGGTTTATGCGGCAGGGATGCGTCCCCGGCCGTTTTGCCGGGCCATGCTGCGGGAATGGAGGGCCTGGCGTATGAACAGGAAGGAAAAAATGCTGGCTCGCCAGACCGCCCAGCTTGCCAGGGAAGCTGCGCGCGTGAGGGCCAGCATGCAGGATGCCGCTTTGTCCGCCCCCAGACCGGTTGCAAAGGGCCGGGCTTCCGTTCCCCGTCTCCAGCGCACCGGGGACGATCTGGAAAGTTTGTATCATGAAGCGGCTGCCGCTTCTCCGTCCAGGCCGGAGGACTCTGCCCCGCCTCCCGGCGCTCCGCGCGCCCAGGGCCGTCTTCCCCTGGCTCCGCGGCCCAGGATTACCGTTGCGGAACCGGCCGAAATGAAGCCCGCGCCCAAAGAGCAGCCTTTTTCCAAATTGTCCACGCCGCCCACGGAAGAATTCCGCGAGTATGAGCTGCCCCCCTTTGAATTGCTGCATTATGAGGAAAAGCCGGAAGGCCCCACGGCGGAAGACAAGGAAGAGATGCTGGAAATACAGCAGAAAATTATTGATACCCTGACGACATTCCGCGTGGACGTGACGCCGGGGGATATTACCCGCGGCCCGACCATCACCCGTTATGAAGTCTATCCCGCGCGCGGCGTGCGCGTAAACACTTTTGACCAGTATGCGAAGGATATTGCGCTGGCGACCAAGGCGGAAAGCGTGAACATCGTGGCCCCCATTCCGGGCAAGGATACGGTGGGAATTGAAATCGTCAACCGGAAGAAGGTGGCTGTTCCCCTGCGGGAGCTTTTGCAGGACCCGGCCTTTTGTTCCCCCAAGAAAAAGATACCGCTGGCTCTGGGGAAGGACGTGTATGGACGCACCGTGATTGGGGATTTGGCGTCTATGCCGCACCTGTTGGTGGCCGGCGCCACCGGATCCGGAAAATCCGTGTGCATCAACAGCATCATTTCCTCCATGCTTTTGAAATTCCGTCCGGATGAACTGAGGCTCATCTTGGTGGATCCGAAGGTGGTGGAAATGCAGCCTTATTCCAAGCTGCCGCATCTGATTGTTCCGGTGGTGACGGATCCCAAGAAAGTTCCCAATGCCCTGCGTTGGTGCGTGAATGAGATGGAGCACCGCTACCATTGCTTTGCCAAGGTGGGCGTGCGAAATTTTGAAGCTTTCAACAAGCGCCCGCCGGATGTTCCTGCGGAAGAGGCGGAGGAACCGGAAGACGGGCAGGGGGATGAAGCTTTGGCGGAATCCATTGCCAGAGACCTGGAATCCCAGGGGGAATGGCCTGTGGAAGAAGATGATGAACTGGATCTGGAGGACGACGAAGTTATCCCCGAACGCTTCCCCTATATCGTCATTATTATTGATGAACTTGCGGACCTGATGCAGACAGTGGGAGCGGATATAGAAACGAATATCGGCCGTCTTACTCAAAAGGCCCGCGCCGCAGGCATCCACCTTATTGTAGCGACGCAGACGCCCCGAAGGCAGGTGGTGACGGGGACGATCAAGGCCAATATCCCGACGCGCATCGCCTTCCAGGTGGCGAGCGGTACGGATAGCCGTGTGATTCTGGACAGGCAGGGGGCGGAAAAACTGGTGGGCAAGGGGGACCTTCTGTATTTGCCGCCGGGTTCCGCCCAGGTGGAACGGGCGCAGGGTGCCTTTATCTCTGACGATGAGGTGGAAGCCCTGGTGGCCCACTGCGCTTCCCAGGCCAAGCAGAAATTCCATGAAGAGGTTCAGAAATCCCTGGACGAGCCTTCCCGGGGGGGAGCGGACAGTCCGCTGGACGACGCGGAGGAGGAATGTTATGCCAAGTGTCTGGAAGTGGCCGTCGTGGAGCGTAAAGTAAGCACCTCCCTGTTGCAGCGGCGTTTGAGCATCGGATACGGCCGTGCGGCGCGCATGATGGATTTGCTGGAATCCCGCGGCATTATTGCCCCGGCGGATAATACCAACCGTCCGCGCAAGGTGCTGGTGGAATGAAACGACGAAAGAAACTCCCCATGAAGAGAATTGTTTCCCTGCCGGTTCTGGCGGCGTTGGTGCTGCTGGGCGCTTCCTGTTCCCAGCAGGTGCAGCAGCCCGTTAAAAAAACAGCTCCCCCGCCCGTATATGTGGGAAAGGTGGAGCAGGTATATCCCAATCATCATTATGTGCTGATTGCGCTGGCCGGGAACGTTTATGAACCGGGGACCGTGCTCATCTCCCAATCTCCGGGACGGGAGGAAAAATGCAGAGTCGCCAACCTGATCGTGACGGAGGAGCGGATGGGACGTGCGCGCATTCCTGCGGATATCCGCAGCGGCGCCGTGGAGGCGGGGGACCTGGTGTTCCTGTACCGGAACCTGGCTGTTCCGGAAAGTTCCGGAAAGATGGATGAGCAGAAGCCGATCAGCCCGGAACCGGAAGCGGATGAGGACAGCAAGGTTGTTGCTCCGCCGATTGTCCCGGACGGTGGCAGGACGGCGGACGGGCTGATGCCGCTGCCCGGGGATCAGCCTGTTCCGGCTTCTGCGGATCAGGAGCGGATTTCCCGGGAGCGGGAGAAAATACTCCGGGAGCTGGAAAGCGTTCCGGACAAGCTGGAAGAACCGTGGAGCAGGACTTTCTCCGGAAAACCGGCGGGAAGGTGACCGGAGGCGGAGGTAGCCGCCATGTTTCACAGGGCGGGAAGGTGCTCCTGTGGATGAGGCCGGGTATTGGGAATTCAGATACCGGTTTCCTTGAAACGGACGGATGACTTGTTCCAGTATTCCTGATAAACCCGGTCCTCCTGTCCATCCAGATTCAACTGGTACATGCGGAAAGTGACCGGAATATTTTTGGGTTGCCACAGCTCTTCATAGGAATACTGGTAGCGCATGCCCAGCTGTTTCATGACGCCTCCGCTGCGGGGATTCCTGATATCGTGTGTGGCCGTGATGTAGGGCATGCCGTCTTTCTTCAACCGGGCGACAACAGCCCTGGCCGCCTTCGTGGCAAAGCCTCTGTGCCGGAACTCTTTAAGCAATCCGTAGCCGAGGTCATGGCTGCCGTCCGTGCCTGCATGGATATACCCTGCCGGGAGGTTGCTGTTTTTCGGGCAGATGGCGTAATGATACCCGTAAGGCCGTTTGTACACTTCCTGGTACCTCTTTTGTTTTTCCGGATATGTTCATTTTTTAGATTCATTCAATAATTGCTTGTTTTTTCGCGGCGTCTTATTAGGATGCTTTCGTTTACGCAACCAGATGACTAATTTATGAAATCCATCAAAGGGACAGAAACAGAAAAGAATCTTCTCAAGGCTTTTGCCGGGGAATCTGAAGCGCGCAACCGCTACACCTACTTTGCCGGCGTAGCCAAGAAGGCCGGTTACGAACAGATTGCCGCTATCTTTCTGGAAACGGCCGACAATGAGAAAGAACATGCCAAGGTATTTTTCAAACTGCTGAAAGACGCCTGCATTGAAGTAACGCACGCCGTCTGCACGGCTCCTTTGGAATCTACGGAGGATTGTCTGCTGGCCGCAGCCGCCGGCGAGCATGACGAATGGTCCGACATGTACCCTGCATTTGCCGAAGTGGCGGACAGGGAAGGCTTCCCCGCCATTGCGGAAACTTTCCGCAAGATTGCCTCCGTAGAGCAGCACCATGAAGCCCGTTACCTCAAGCTGGCTGAAAACGTGCGCGAAGGCAGGGTTTTTGCCAAGGAGAAGGAAATCCAGTGGAAGTGCCGCAACTGCGGTTATGTACATACCGGCACCACTGCCCCCAAGGTGTGTCCGGCCTGTGCGCATCCCCAGGCATTCTTTGAAGAATTGGCGGACAATTTTTAATAACTTTTTATCCAGAGATATGGTTGAGGCCGGTTTCACGAGCTGATCGTGCAATCGGCCCTCTTTTTGGACTACGGACGCCTTACGCTGATGGACAGGGAACGAACGGATGCGGCTTGGGAAAAATATGGACGCAGCCTCTGGAATGTTGCCGGAAGCTACGGGTTGGGCATCGCCCTGATGCTGATTCTTCTGGCGCTGACTTTTGCCGGAACGCTGTACCAGGTGAGGCTGTCTTCCTCCATGGGGTCGGAGGCTGCCATAGAGTCTTTTTTCGGGGCGGCGTATGTGCTGATACCGCTGGGCGGGGAGAACTCCCTGATTTCCCTGCCTCTGCCCGGCATGGGCATTACCTGCGTCCTGCTGTTCATCAACCTGCTCATAGGCGGGATGTTCCGCATCCGGTGGACCTGGAGGCACGCGGGCGTGCTGGTGGCTCATGGTGGTATTTTGCTGCTGCTGGCAGGCATCATGCTGGGCAACAAAATGACGGTGGCTGTGGAACAGGTGGAACTGCCCCAGGGGGACCGGGTGCACGAATCTTCCCTTCCGTTTGATTTGCGCCTGAACCGCTTTGTGCCGGAGTTTTATCCGGGAACTTCCAAACCTAAATCCTATGAATCCCAGGTAACCGTCTTCCCGGAATCCGGCGGTCAGTATGACGCCGTTATTCGCATGAACGAGCCTCTGCGCCTTTCCGGCTGGACGCTGTACCAGATGAGCTGGGGTCAGGATTCCCTGCATCCGGGCAGGCTTATCTCCATTCTCCGCGCTTCCCATAATCCCCTGGAGCAGATGCCCAAATGGTCCTCCTACATCATCGCTGCAGGGTTGCTGTGGCATTTTGGCTGTGTTTTCGGCAGATACCTGCGCCGCAAACCCGGGCTTGCGGCTGCCGAATCGGAGGTGAAGGAGGAACCGCAGGCTGCTTCCGCCTCCGGCGGAAAAAAACGTCTGCGCCTGGCAGGCATTTGCCTGCTGGTAGCGGCCATCTTCGGCATCGGCATGCTGGCGGCGCGGCCTGCCGTCCATCCGGTTCTGGTGGAACATTATGTGCCCTGGTCTTCCTTTTTGGTGGAACGGGCCGGGGCCATGGCCGTTCAGGACGGCGGCCGCCTGAAGCCTGTTTCTACTTATGCGGGTTTCCATCTGCTCCGGACGCTGGGCAAAAGAAGCTTGGTGATTGATACGCCGGAAGGGAAAAGGAAGCTCTCCCCGGTGGAATGGATGCTGGACAGCATGTTCCGTCCGGAGCTGGCGGAACAATACCCTGTTTTTCTGGTCAATCGGGAAGAGGTGGTCAGGCGCCTGCACCTGCCGGACCAGAAAGACAAGCGGAAAAAATACTCTTATGCGCAGCTTGCGGAACGCTGGGAGGAAATGACCCGTGCCGTCCGGGAAATCCGGTTGCTGGGAGAAACGAATCTGACAGAAGCCCAGAAGGAAATTCTGTCCCTTGCCCGCAACTTTGACATGGTACGGGGCTGGATGCTTGGCTCCCGGATCATGCTGGAAGACCCCGCCGCCATGGAACGGATGGAATTCCCGCGCTGGTTTCCTGCTGTCGGCCGTGATGGAGAACGCCTGTGGACGGCTGCCCCGGACAAAGCTGCCGGAGCCTTTTTGGCAATGGCGTCCCTGCTGGAACGCAAGGCAGTCGGCATGGCAGGGGCGGAGGCTTCCGCACTGCGGATGAAAGCGGAAGGCCTGCTGCTGGAAAAGCTGGTTCAGCCCAATGAAGCCGCCTCCGCCGGAGAGCGGCACGGCCTGGAAAGAGAAATTTTCTACTATCGTCTGGATCCGCTTTATGTTTCCCTGGCTGTTTTTGTGGCGGCGTTCGTGTGCCTGCTGCTCTGCGCGCTTTTCCGCCCGGTCGCCAACGCTCCCCTCTGGCGGCGTTTTCTCCGGCCCGGAGGTTTCAGCCTGGCGTGGCTGACAGGCGCGGGCGGAGCCGGAGTGCTGGCTGCGGCATTGCTCATCCGCGTGCTCATCACCATGAGGTCCCCGGTGGGCAATACGTATGAAACCATCGCTTTCATCGCCTGCATGGGGGTGCTCTGCGCTCTTGTGGTGGAACTTTTCAGTAAAAAGGGCATCGTATTGGCGGCGGGGCTTTTGCTTGGGGCTTTCTCCTGTCAGATGGGGATTTTGTATGAATCCTCCCAGGCTGTGGACCATATGGATCCCCTGGTGGCCATCCTGCGCTCCAACTTCCTGCTTTCCACCCATGTCATTACCATTGTGCTGGGGTACGCGGCCGGGTTGCTGGCGGCGGTGCTCTCCCATATATACCTCCTGGCTTCCCCCCTGCGCCTGATCGGCGGAAAAACGGAACAATCCCTGGACCGCATGGCTTACGGCATCTTGTGTTTTTCCCTGGTGTTTACGCTGGTGGGGACGGTTTTTGGGGGTATTTGGGGCAATGAATCCTGGGGGCGCTTCTGGGGCTGGGATCCCAAGGAAAACGGAGCGTTGATGATTGTTCTGTGGCAATTGACCGTATTGCATGCCCGGAAAGCCGGATGGCTGTCTTCCTGGCTGCTCCACTTCAGCAATGTGGTGGGCGGCGTTATCATTGCCTTTGCCTGGTGGGGCGTCAATATGCTGGGAGTGGGGTTGCACTCCTACGGGTTCACCTCCGGTCGGGATGCGTTAGACATGTTCTATGGGGCCGAGGCTGTATTGTGCGTCCTCTTCATTATCCTGCATTACCGTGCTCTCCGGCGTGTGGACATCAGGTAGGGAAACAGGTTTCAGAGATAATTCGCAAGCATATTCCCGGAAAGGAACAGGAAATTTTCACCTGCCTTCTTTTCTTTTTCCGGAATTTGCGGTGTCCGGAGTTTACTGATACGGAGAACAAGGAGATGAAAACGCATTTTTCTCATTTTCTCCTTGCCGGGTCCGGTTTTCCGGTATATATTCCCGCCACCTCATGCACGGATAGCTCAGTGGTAGAGCGGCTGTCTTACACACAGTTGGTCGGGGGTTCGAATCCCTCTCCGTGTACCATCAATAAACCCTGCGAGTTCAAAGGCTTGCGGGGTTTTCTTTTGAGATGGTTTATCATGATGCTGTATGCCGGGTTCCGTTCCCTTTTTGAATGTTTCTACTTCCCTTTTTCATTTTTCCTGAAGTGTTGTTTAACATTCCGGGTTTGCTGATAAAAAACGGCTGCCGCGCCTTTCGGCGGGGCAGCCTGTCATGGGAAGAGGTTCCTGAATAAGGAACGAATCTAGGCGCCGAAATCAAGGGTTTTAGGCTCGCGGCTCCAGACGCGGTGCTGTTTCATGGCCGTGATGAAGGAGGGCATCAGGGATTTGGTGTCCTTCGGCATGAGCAGTCCGGCATCATCCATATCCTGGGGCAGGGAGGCTGCCTCAAGCATGGCTCTGGCGTTGCCGGGCAGTCCGATGGCTTTCAGGTGCCTGTAGGCCTGGCGCAAATGATACTTGGCATCTCCGTCTTTCAGGAGCGCTGCGATGCTTTGTTCCCCTTCCGGGACGATGACGGAGTCAAACAGGACGGAAGGAGTGCCGGACAGAGTCCCGTTAACCGGCAGACTTTCCCCTTCTTCCGTTGTTACGCTTCCCATGTGCGGGGCAATGATTTGGGGATGGATACCTTCTTCATGCAGGGCGTCGCAGATTTCTTTCACGGATTTCAGGCTGACGCCGTCCGCTGCCAGTAAAGAGACGCGGAGGCCTTTAAGGTTGCCGTCCGTATGGGCGTACAAGCTCAATGACGGATCTTTTTCCAGTCCGCAGACGGGCCTGGGCAGTTCCCTGCCGAGTTGTTCCCTGGTGAGTTCAATTCCCAGGTTGCGGGCCACTCCGCTTGCCAGGTCCGGATCAATGCGCGTCAGGAGGTCCACCACGCGTTCCCGGATATAGGGGCGCGTCACCTTCCCCAGCTCAAAACTGAACGCGTTGATGATGTGCTCCTGTTCCACGGGAGTTTGACTCATCCAGAACAGCCGCGGGTGGGAATAGTATTCCGCGAAGGAGGGGCTCCGCAGACGTTCCTTGACACCGCTTACCGTCTGGGGGCTGGTGGTGAAGCCGCCTTTCTCCGGGGGAGTTTCTCTCGGCCAGTTGTTCCCGATGGAATTGGGATCATAGTTGGCCGGAGAGGCGTCTATCTGCATACGGTGAAAGCCGTCCCTCTGGTTGTTGTGGAAGGGGCAAATGGGGCGGTTGATGGGAATTTCCGTGAAATTGGCTCCTCCCAGCCGGTGCCGCTGGGTATCGCTGTAAGAGAAAATACGGCCCTGGAGCAGAGGATCGTCGGAAAAGTCAATGCCCGGCACGATATTGGCGGGGCAGAAGGCTGCCTGTTCCGTTTCCGCAAAGAAGTTGTCCGGGTTGCGGTTCAGCACCATTTTCCCGACGATTTCCACGGGAACCAGTGCTTCAGGAATGAGCTTGGTAGGGTCCAGAATATCGAAGTCGAACTGGTCTGCGTCCTCTTCCGGGATGAGCTGCAGCCCCAGCTCGTATTCCGGATAATCTCCGGCTTCAATGGATTGCCAGAGATCCTTGCGGTGGAAGTCAGGATCGCGTCCTGTCAATACCTGGGCTTCATCCCACACCAGGGATTTTTTCCCGTACAGCGGTTTCCAGTGGAAACGGACGAAAGTGCTTTTTCCTTCTTCATTGACCAGCTTGTACGTATGAATGCCGAACCCTTCCATCGTACGGAAGCTTCTGGGGATGCCGCGGTCCGACATGGCCCACATGACATTGTGCAGAGTTTCCGGCTGCAGGGAGACGTAGTCCCAGAAAGAATCATGGGCCGTCTGTCCCTGGGGCATTTCATTGTGGGGTTCCGGTTTGACGGCATGGACGAAATCCGGAAATTTGATGGCATCCTGAATGAAGAAGACGGGCGTGTTATTGCCTACCAGATCATAGTTGCCTTCCTTGGTATAGAATTTGGTGGCCCAACCGCGGATATCCCTTACTGTATCCGGAGATCCTCTGAAGCCCTGCACGGTGGAAAAACGCACAAAGACCGGGGTTTTTTCTCCCGGATCCTGCAGAAAAGCCGCTTTGGTGTACTTGGAAAGGGATTTATACACCTGAAAATAACCATGTGCCCCGGAACCTCTTGCGTGAACCACGCGTTCCGGTATCCGCTCCTGGTCAAAATGAGCCATTTTCTCCAGAAAGTGGAAGTCCTCAAGCAGAGATGGGCCTCTGCTTCCTGCTTTAAGTGTGTTTTGATCATCGGATATTTTAATTCCCAGGTTGCTTGTGAGGTCCTGTCCCATGCCGTTGGAGCGCATGGCATCCAACGCCCTGATTTTTTCCGTAGCGTTATCCGGCATTTTCATGGAACCGGGCGCGGAAGGTTCCGCATTGGGCGGCGTAGGTTTCGGAGTGGGTTTGATTATCTCCGGATCAATCGTATCCGTATAATGGGGAGCGGCTTCTTTTCCGTTGGGAAAAGGGGCGATGTTGTTTTCCATGGGCGGTTTCTTTTTTTTCATTGGCTTGTTCATGAGGGACCGAATTTTTCTATGTGGGTAATAGTTCGACTTCCCTTTTTCCGGGGATGTTCCGCTCTGTTTTGTCATCAGTATTTCTCCGGATCTGATGAAAAATTTTTTATAGAAACTGGTATTTAATATTTTATGGGATAAAGAACGGGCTGTGTGGAGAGGGCTTTTTGATTGGCATGTCTGTGATCTCTGTATCCCATGTTTCATTGTCGGCAGGGAGAAGCGGAGATAACCGGGATATGGCCGCGGGCTGGCAGAAAACAGTCGATTTCCTTTCTGAGCGGTGTTTCCTGCATCTGGTGCCGAAGGGAGAAACGGAACCGCGTTGCCGGAACGGCAGGGCAGGGACGGCTTTGCGTACATGAAATGGAACGGAGCTTCCACAAATTTTCATAGACGAGGGGAATAAATAGGTTATGATTTTTATGTCAATCGGGTATTGGAGACAAGGCCCGCGCCGTCCGGCGCGAGACGGTTTTTCCGGTATGGAACCTTTTTCCTGTTAATTTAAAGTAATGACGGTGCAAGAAATAGCTGAACAGAGTTTGAAGAACCTTCTGGCTTCGCTGGGGTTTTCCGCGGATATCGAAGTAACGGAGACGGACGGCATCGTGTGCCTGAATATTGCTTCTCCGGATTCACAGTACATCATTGGGGGGGACGGGGACAGGCTGGATGACCTTCAGTACCTGGTCAACCGCATGATCCAGCGCAAGATGGAGAATGCTCCCCGCGTGAAGGTGGATTGCGACCATTACCGGGAGCGCAACGAAGCCCGCCTGCTGGAAAAGGCCCGTTCCCTGGCCGAACGCGTCCAGGAGAGCGGCAGGCCGATGAAGATGCCGCCGTTGAATGCCTACCACCGCCGCCTGGTGCATAATGCCCTTCAGTCCATGGAAGGAATTGTGACGGAGTCCGAAGACGGAGACAGCCGTTACAAGCGCATTACCATCAGGAGGGGCTGATGGCTGGCAGTCTATTCATGAGGACATTGGCGGCCATTGCATTTTTGGCGCTGGCGTTTCCGGGACATGCGGAAACGGATGCTCTTGCCGTCTCCTGTTCTGCGGCTTCTTCACTTCCATTCCCTGTTCTGGTCGTGTACGGTTCAGCTGAACCCGGTTCAGCGGAAGCCCGTTGGTTGAAAGCGCTCCAGCCGGGCTCGGAAGAACGCCGCGCGCTGGATGAATATGTGCGTGACGTGCAGTTTGTCACGATTCCCAGACATCCTGCCGTGAAAGATTGGGAAGAAGGCGGCAGCCTTTCCCGTGCGGCGATGCATGGTGTGCGCATGTTGCCTTCCGTGGTTTTTCTTGATTCCAAGGGACGCGTGTTCGACCTGGTGGAGGGAGGGGCTTCTGCAGCTTCCCTGCGGGAAAAGGTGGCCCTGCTTGCGGAAAAAGCGCAACGCGTGCGGCCGGTGACGCGGGTGAATGATATTCCCAAGGGCGGGGATCCTGCGGCAGAGGCTTCCGCTATTTGCCGGGAGCTGGAACAGGTGCCTCCGGAAGCCTGGTTCCGGGATTATCCGGGCACCATGAAGCGTCTGGAAAAATTGAACTGTACGGCTCCGGCTTTTCTGAATGCCCGGGAGGCGGCCCTTCGTCTGGAGAAAAACAGGAAAACGGCTGAATTGCTTGGCGAGTCTTTCCGGGCTAGCAAAGCTTCTTCCATACGAACATGCCTGGAAGCGTGGCGTGCCTGCGCGGATGATCCCTCGTTATCCGTGGAGGAGCGCCAGTTAATTCTGCTCTCCATGGTGCATCCCCTCTGGGTGCGGCTGGAGGAGGTTCTGTACCGGGAAGCCCATACTCCGGAAAGCGAGGATGCCTTCAACCATGCGGTTGCGGTTTTGGAAGAGGTTCGGGATATGAACCGTTCCAGCGTTTGCGGCAGGCGGGCGCACCAGCTCAGGGAAGAGCTGAGGAGAGCCCGTCTGGCGGCTGCGCGGTATGATTGATGCGTCTTTCCTGAGTTGCCGGAAATGGACAGGAAGCACCCCTGCTTCCGCCACGGAATCAAAGGATGCGTTTCCCTCCGTGATTCCTCTTTCCACAGGAAGGACCGGGCAAATTGGCTTGATTTTGCCCATGTCCGGGGCTAGTCTTCGAACCGTTATGACAGATTCATCCATCCCGGACATGATGGCGGAGGCTCGCCGAGGCCAATGGACTGACCAGCAGCTGGCAGCCAAGGCTGTGGAACTGGCGGAATCCATTTTAAGGCAGTCGAATTCCGGGATGAGAGGGACGGAGAAGAGGCAGGCGCAGCAAATGGAGCGGATGATGAATGATCCTGCGGGCAAGGCGTTTACGCTGGCGCTGGCGGATCGGGTGTTCCGTCCTTCTTCTCCGGCGCGGGGCGCGGAGTTGTTCCGCTATCTTCTGGACGGATATGGCGTTCCCCGTTATTTGTCTGCGGCGGACCGTTTCGCCATGAAGATGGGGGGGAGATTTTCCGATCAATTTCCGGGTGTGGTCATGCCCATGATTACCAGCCAGTTGAGAAAGGAGAGCTCCAATGTCATTCTTCCTGCCGAGGATGGAAAACTGCGCCCCCACCTGCGCCGCAGGCGCAAGGCCGGCATCCGGATGAACATCAACCAGCTGGGGGAGGCCATTCTGGGTGAAAGCGAGGCGCACCACCGTCTTCAGCAGGTCGTGGACCGGCTGACAGACAAGGACTGTGACTATATTTCCGTCAAGATTTCAGCCATTTTCAGCCAGATTCATCTGGTAGCCTTTGAAGAAACCGTCAAATTGATTCAGGAGCGCCTGCGTATCCTGTACCGGGCGGCCATTACCAATGCGGTAACGTTGCCGGACGGTTCCAGAAAGCCCAAGTTCGTGAATCTGGATATGGAGGAATACCGTGATCTTCATCTGACGGCGGAAGCGTTCAAACGTACGTTGATGGAGGATGAATTCATGCATCTGGAGGCGGGAATTGTGCTCCAGGCCTATTTACCGGATTCCTGGGAGGAGCAGATGAAGCTGTGCGCCTGGGCGAAGGAACGCGTGGAGCAGGGGGGCGCGCGCATCAAAATACGCCTGGTGAAAGGCGCCAACCTGGCTATGGAGAAGGTGGAGGCCTCCATGCATGGCTGGGCGCAGGCCCCGTATGGCACGAAAGCCCAGGTGGATGCCAATTACAAGAGAATGCTCCATTACGGCTGCATGCCGGATAATGCCAGATATGTGCAGTTCGGCGTGGCTTCCCACAACCTGTTTGATTTATGTTATGCCATGCTGCTGCGTGAGCGGGAAGGCGTGCGTGACCAGGTGGAATTCGAAATGCTGGAAGGGATGGCGAACCATCAGGCGCGGGTCATCCGCCAGGCGGCGGACGGTCTGCTCCTTTATGCCCCCGTGGTTCTGAAGGAAGACTTTCACAGCGCCATTGCCTACCTGGTGCGGAGGCTGGATGAAAATACCAGTGAGGAAAACTTCCTGCATGATCTCTTCGGCATGACGCCGGGGTCCCGGAGCTGGGAGGTCCAGAAAAAGAGGTTTTTGAAGGCCTGTCAGGAAAAGGATGAGGTGAAGTACGGCCCCAACCGCATGCAGAACCGCGCTGCGGACCCCATCCAGCCCTCACATTACCGGGACGCCTTTGCCAACGAGCGGGATACGGACTGGTCTCTGAGGCAGAATGCGGAATGGATCAACGGGCTGATTGCCGCGGAGAAGGAAAAATCCGGCGAGGAAATCCCTCTGGTTATAGATGGTGAGGAAATTACGACTAATCTATGGGGGGTGGGGCGCGATCCGTCCCGCCATAATGAAGTTTCCTATAAATTCGCTTATGCGGACTTTGAGCAGGTTGAACATGCCTTGGACACGGCGGACAGGGCCCGTTCCTCCTGGGCGTCCAAGAGCATTGGCGAGCGCGCTGAAATCCTGCACCGGGCGGCGCAGGAGCTGTCCAGAATCAGAGGGGAAGCTATTGCTGCCATGGTGAGGGATGCCGGGAAGGCTCCCACGGAGGCTGATGTGGAGGTGAGCGAGGCCATAGACTTCTGCCGCTATTACGCGGAAGGCCTGGACCGCGACGGAATGAACGACGGCGTGGAAATGTCCCCGCTGGGTACCATTTGCGTGATGTCTCCCTGGAATTTCCCCTTCGCCATTCCGACGGGCGGAGTAGCTGCCGCCCTGATGGCGGGAAATGCCGTGGTGTTCAAACCGTCCGAACTGGCCGTTTATACGGCTTGGCAGATTGCCCAGGCGTTCTGGCGCGCCGGTGTTCCTAAAAACGTCCTTCAATTCGTGCCGATGCCGCGCAATGAAATTTCCCGCAAGTTTTTGATGGATCGCCGGTTGAACGGCGTGATCATGACGGGATCCTACCGCACCGGAAAAATGCTGCGCGAACTGCGGCCTGACCTGCACGTGCTGGCTGAAACCAGCGGAAAGGATGCCATGATCATTACCGCTACGGCTGACCCGGACCAGGCTGTGAAGGATTTGGTGAAAAGCGCTTTCGGCCATTCCGGACAGAAGTGTTCCGCCGCCAGTGTGGCTATTGTGGAGGCTTCCGTTTATGACAATCCTGCTTTTCTGCGTCAGTTGAAGGATGCCGCCGCCAGCCTGAAGGTAGGCAGTTCCTGGGAAGTAAACTCCGTGGTGACGCCGCTCATCAGGGAGCCGGAAAGAAATCTGCTCCGTGCGCTGACGCAGCTGGAACCCGGGGAGGAATGGCTGCTCAAGCCGGAACCTTCGGAAGACAACCCGTGCCTCTGGTCTCCCGGCATCCGGCTGGGGGTGAAACCGGGAAGCTGGTTCCATCAGACGGAATGCTTCGGTCCGGTATTGGGAATCATCCGTGCGGAAAACCTGGAGGAAGCCATTGACATCCAGAACGACTCCGAATTTGGCCTTACCGGCGGCCTTCAGTCTCTGGATGAACGGGAAATTGCCTTGTGGAAAACTAAAGTGCAGGTGGGCAACGCGTACATCAACCGTGTCATCACCGGCGCCATTGTCCGCCGCCAGCCGTTCGGCGGGTGGAACCATTCCTCCATGGGGCCTGGCGCCAAAGCCGGAGGTCCCAACTACCTTACCATGCTGGGAAGCTGGGAGGAAAAGGCGCTGCCCCAAAAGCTGCGCACGCCGGGTGAGCGTATCTCCGGCCTGGTGGAAAAACTGTGCTCCGATTTGCCGGACTGCGCCAAGCGCATCCGTTCCGCGGCCGGTTCCCAGGCCAAGTGGTGGATGGAGGAATTCGGCGTGGAGCATGATCCCTCCCATATTTACGGAGAAAATAATACCTTCCGCTATATCCCTGTGAAGGGGATTCTGGCCCGTGTGGAAAACATGTCCGACGATGACGTCGCCATTCTGCTGCTGGGGGCGAAACTGTGCGGGGTGCTCCTGCATCTGAGCGTAGGGGAAGAGCGCCCCTGGATTCGGAAAATGAATGGCTACTATGCTTCCCTGACGGTGGAAACGGAAACGGAATTGATCGGACGAATGCCGGAAGCGATTCAAGGCGTGCGATTCCTGCGTGGAACAGATGTTTCCGAGGCTCTGGCCAATGCCGCCCGTGCATGTGATGCGGAAGTGCTGGACCGTCCCGTGTTTGCCAATGGGCGGCTGGAACTGCTGGGATATTTCCGGGAACAGTCTGTTTCCGAAACCGTTCACCGCTACGGCAATCTCATCCCGCCGCCGGGCAGTTTTAAGACGGACAGCGTGTGAAGGAGGGAGAGGGCCTGAATTCCGGTTTCCGGGAATCTTAGCCATGAGCATGAATGAAAATCCACCCTGCAAATTCAAAAGGAAAACATGGGCGTTTGGATGGGGCTCCCCTTCTGTTTCAGAATAGTTCTTCATCGGAATACGGCGGAAAAATTTCCCTTGCAGGGAAGGAAGCGGCGTGTCCTGTTGAATGAGAGATAAACTTCTCCGAATTTATTTCTTTTTCCCACTTGATGATAGAACGTTTCCGGGAAACGGGTATATTATCAGACACGTTTGCGATGACGCGGCGCCTTTTTCTCCAACGTAACCATGAACATCAACCAATCACCGAATTCTTGCGGCAGCCACATTGCCTGGGTGGACTTTCTGCGTATTCTGGCCTGTTTCCTCGTTGTCTTGGCCCATTGCTGTGATCCGTTCGTAGGAAGTTTTGACGGTTCCTTCAACTTTAAATCCGCTGTCTTCTGGGGCAGTCTGGTACGGCCGTGCGTGCCTCTGTTCGCCATGATCTCCGGAGTATTGCTCTTTCCGGTCACCTTGGAAATGGGCGTTTTTTACTCCAGACGCCTCAAAAGGGTACTGGTTCCGCTCATTGTCTGGTCATTGGCGCTTCCCTTGCTCTACTTCGGATACTTTGCCGCAGGCGTTCAAACGGCCAGTCCCAATATCGTGATGGACACTTACACCTGGAGCGCCACCGTCGGCAAGCTGTACACCTTCTTCTTCAACTTCAACTATGATACCACGCCCCTGTGGTACGTATACATGCTGGTGGGCCTGTACCTCTTCATGCCCATCATGAGCGCGTGGCTGACGCAAGCCAAAAGGCAGGACGTGAAAATCTTTCTGGGCATCTGGATATTCAGCATGACTCTTCCCTACATCCAGATGCTTGCTCCGGCGCTGGGTTATGAGGGCAATTACGGCAATATGGGCATTCTGGGTGTTTGCGATTGGAATCCGTACGGCATGTTTTATAACTTTTCCGGCTTCCTGGGATACATGGTACTGGCGCATTACCTGACCAAATACCCGCTGGCCTGGAGCTGGAAAAAAACGCTGGCCATTACGATTCCCCTCTTTTTGATTGGTTTTGCCGTTACGTTCTTCGGCTTTCTGGAAACGCAGAAGCACTTTCCCGGCCAGTATTCCAAGCTGGAAGTACTCTGGTATTTTTCCGGAATCAATGTATTCCTGATGACCTTTGCCATCTTTGTCATTGTCAGCCGGCTAAAAATCAAGGCAGATCCGAGGCTAAGCAAGGCGGCGGCGCTTACTTTCGGCGTGTATCTGTGCCACTTCTTCTTTGTCCAGTGCTCCTATGACTTCGTGAATTGCACCGGGTTGGGAGGTTTGCCCTCCGCCGTGAAAATTCCGTTGATGGCCTGTCTGGCCTCTGCTGTCTCCGTGGCGTTGGTATGGCTGTTGAGCCTGAACAGGTGGACGCGCAAAGGTTTCATGTAAACCGCAGATATTTTCCGCAGGTCGCTTCGAGGACACGGCAGTACCGGGGCGCCTCTTCTTTTGTGGAAAAGAGAATAAAACGGTTTCTAGGGAGAAGCCTGCAAAATTCTGGACGGGAAAGAGGGAACAGGCTAGGATGTCCCTGCATCGTGTACAGGCCTAGGTTGCCGGAGAGGCGGGCTTTTTAACGCATGAAAAGCTCCTTTCCCGGTCTCCCTTCCGCCGACCCCAAGCTCACAGAAAATTCCCGGGACACCGGCGATTTTCGTAATCCGTTGGGGTTCTAATCTTGACAACTATCATCTCTTTTTCACGGCCTGGAATCTTTGTACCTCCCATGGGAGGTTGGCGCAAAACACCCGTTGCACTGTTGATAATCAAACCATAGACGTCCAGGAGTCGCACTCTCACGAGTGCGTGGATTGAAACTGCGACGGACGCTTCTCTATCTCAACCTTCTTAATGTCGCACTCTCACGAGTGCGTGGATTGAAACCTGCTCAAAGTAGAATGGGACGCCTACACCGACCGTCGCACTCTCACGAGTGCGTGGATTGAAACGTCCGGCAAGTCCGGCGTCACCCGGCCCGAAGAGTCGCACTCTCACGAGTGCGTGGATTGAAACCTGATGAAGCGGAGCGCTGCTGGAACTACACCCAGTCGCACTCTCACGAGTGCGTGGATTGAAACCCATATACATCCTGAAGATATATTTTCCCCCGGTGTCGCACTCTCACGAGTGCGTGGATTGAAACCCTACGATGTGGACGAGATTAAACAATGGCCCTGGTCGCACTCTCACGAGTGCGTGGATTGAAACGGGGCGTTGAGGATATTTTTGACGGCGTTAAACCGTCGCACTCTCACGAGTGCGTGGATTGAAACGCTCCCCAGACCGGGCTGACGCCCTAGTCATGGGTCGCACTCTCACGAGTGCGTGGATTGAAACGCATTCCTGGAAAACTCACCTCTGCTTGTGGGAAGTCGCACTCTCACGAGTGCGTGGATTGAAACTTTTTCCTCGATGGCGCGTGCCAGGGCTCGCCATGTCGCACTCTCACGAGTGCGTGGATTGAAACCGTTGATGTTGGAGGCTTTCAACGGTTCCGCGGTGGTCGCACTCTCACGAGTGCGTGGATTGAAACCAGGAGTCTCGGCAAGAGACGCCTTGGCTAGTCGTCGCACTCTCACGAGTGCGTGGATTGAAACATCGCCGACCACTGGTCCGACCCGGACACCGTAGGTCGCACTCTCACGAGTGCGTGGATTGAAACGATGAGCTTGGCCCGCTGGTATTCGTAAGATGTGTCGCACTCTCACGAGTTGATCTTTATCAATGAAGGGTGGAAAGGGGTGAATTTAGGGTGAATAGGGGTGAACGCTAGGAAAATCAAGGGGAGCAAGCGTTGAGTGATCAGAGAAAGACTGTGTAGAAAATATCGGTGTCAGAAGAGGAAATTATCAAGCAGTGTGGAAAATAATCATGGTAAGATGTCCCGCATGTGTACACCTGCATATTGCATCCCCTTGTATGGCTCCATGACTGTTATCTCGCCCGGAGACCGAAGGAAAAAGAATCCGCAAATTTATCATCTCCATGATACCGCTGTCGTGTTGATGTGGACAACCCGTGAAAGAAGAAAGACGACATGCTGGGTGCGGGATGTGCTCGACAACGTGTGGATTGTGATCAGGAACGAAAGAGAAGATGATTGAAAAAAGGCCGCCAGGAAAAACCTGACGGCCTGAATTGTATTTGCCCATTGTTACAGGGGGAATTCGTCTTCAATTACTATTCCACTCCATCCCCTGGCCGTTTTCGGTTCGGGGGCCGGGGTGGCCCTGGGCACTCGGACGGCTCCCATATGATCCGCCAGCCCTCCCGGAGGGAGCGTTCCCGGCAGGGCGTGCGGTTCGTAGGTTTCCACGCCCGTTTCATCTGCCATCTTCCGGGCGGCGGCCCGGCCCCGGTTGATCACCGTGTAATTCAGATGGCGGACGTGTTCAGGCTTGGCATGTCTCTGTAGCTGGTCATAGACATTCTTGCCCGTGCAGGGCAGATGCAGCTGGTCCCTCACCACTTCCGCCAGATAGTCCGGCCCGGTTTCAAACCGTTGCATGCTGTCCCGGAGCAGGTGCAATTCCTTGTCCATTTCCGTGTAGGTGTTGTCCCTGATAGCTGCTTTCCCCAGATAGGCGGCAAAACGATTGTAAATCAGCGTATAATCCTTTTGTGTTGCGCGGGTGAAAGAATCCGTGTGTCCGGTGGCTTTCCAGGTCTCGTCGTGCCGCCATTCTTCCAGGGACGGCACCGGGCAGCCGTATGCTTGCAGCTGTTTGTAAGCTCGGACGGCCAGCTGGGCCAAAACGGCCTTTTGGCGTTTAGTGAGTGGCTTATTGCTCATTATCAGATTGTTGTTCGGGATTTTGTAGAGCCTTGATCAGTTGTTGCCGCTGCTTAGGCGTCAGATAGATAAGGGTGGCTGTTGCTCCTCCTCTATCAGTGCCCGTCCAGATAGCCAGCAGGGTCTGGAATCCATAGTCTTTAACCTCAATCTTAGTCATCCCTGGTGCTCCTCTCTACGTAAAAAGTCTCTACCTGTTTGATCTCCAACCCCAGCTTGGCGAGCTTGTGAGGCTTGACATGCTGGCGGATCGCATCCTTGTCAGGAGTCACCTTGGTGACCAGGTACGCCTTGCGGCGCGTAGTCTTGAGCAGGGCGACAATCTTGTCCCACGTCCAGCCCTTGGCAGGCTTGAGGGAGGGCTGCCCCAGGCGGTAGCCGTAGGTAGTCAGGGCGGTGGTGCCGGATTTACGGCCCTTGGAAAACAGCTCGTCCCTGCGGGGGGATGCCCATTGCTCGGCCAGTTTGGTGAGCCGGTCAATCTCCCTGGCCAGTTCGCTGATTTTGGGGTCGTGATCCGTGAGCACTTGCTGCATGGCGGTCTCCTTGGCGGCCTGCAAGGTGTCCAGTTCAACACCCTTGCGGGCGATGTCGTCCAGTGTCCGGCAGAATTCGTCCTGGTCTTTGATTACCTGCTGGTCGGTTGCTTTAGTGGTTGTGCGTATCTTTCCCATTGTTGCGTGTGTGTTGTTTGTTGAGTTGTTTTTGTTTGCGCTCTAGCATGTGGACGATTTTGTCCCATGTGAGCTTGGGGGTGTTGTGTAACCATTTGTAAAAATCCTCTCCATTGACAGAGATATACTGCTCGCCTAATTGAGCCACCTTAATGGCGACCATATCTGGCCAGCGCGGATCACAGAGTTCCCAATGATCGCCGGCTCTTGGGAAGCGGTTTAATTCCAGGCTGATCATCAGGCAGAGGGTTTCAGGGTCGTATTTCATGGGTTAGTCGTTCAAACAGAATAAGGAATGCAGTTGCCGCCACAGCCGGTACTTGTCCGTTGCCAATGGCTTTAAGGCGGTCCACTCTAGCGGCCACCCCATGAGCCACTCGACCCACGTCGGGTTCAGCTGACCACCACTCCCCGCAGTCATTTGCCTGCGTTCCTCGCTGCTGATGATGCCTTGAGTTTCCAGGGATTTCAGTTGCTGAAAACTCCCTGTCCCCCCGCACATGCCTTTTGTTCTTGGGGTAGGAAATCTGCTGGCTATAGTTCCCAAATTCGGGGACTTCCGATTGCCCTGGCTGGAACCGCTGTCCTTCCAATCCCGTGAGGTTGGAGTCGGGAACATCTCTACGAACTCGTATGGATTGGGCAGCTTGTTGCCCTCCCGAAACTTCTTGCTCCGATTCTTCCCGGAAGCGGTTGGAGTTCCGATCCATACACCTCTTTTCAAAGAGGCTTTCCGGGCATTCGACCCTCTGTCGAGATCTTTCGTTGTCGCGGGCGGCCACATCATCCCCGGCATCCAGCCTGTTGTCGCTACATCCAGCAGGCTCTTGGGGCCCCGTGAATGGCTCCCCTTGTTGGGGGCGTTGCAAGCCGTTGGGGTGGGGATCATGTGCAAGTATCCAGATGCGTTTTCGGATGTGCGGGGCCCCCACGTCGTCCGCTCCCAGCACCATCCATTCCGCATCATACCCGATCGCGGCCAAGTCCCCAAGAACACATCCAAGCCCGCGAGAAGTGAGCATTGGGGAGTTCTCCACAAAGACGTATTGAGGTCGTACCTGGCCAACAATACGGTGCATTTCCCGCCAGAGGCCGGAACGCTCCCCATCAATACCGGCTCCTTTTCCTGCCGCGCTGATATCCTGGCACGGGAAGCCTCCAGATACCACGTCAACAAGGCCGCGCCACGGTCGTCCGTCAAAGGTGCGTACGTCATCCCAAACCGGGAAAGGCGGGAGTAGGCCGTCATTCTGCCGGGCGAGCAGTACGCTTGCGGGATAGGGTTCGAGCTCGACGGCGCAGACTGTCCGCCATCTGAGCAGGTGGCCTCCGAGAATGCCCCCGCCAGCGCCTGCGAAAAGAGCCAGCTCATTCATTGCCCTCCCGGTTGCGATTGATGGCATCGGTCATGATGTCCCCGATGGCGTCAGCGTTTCGGTTAATCACCTCTTTGAGCGTCGCAAAGACGCGGAAGGCTGGCGTTTCGTAGGCGGTTGCCCGCACGGTGTTCCAGTAAACAGCCAGTCCAAGTTTGTCGTTGTCCGTGGCAACGTCTTCGATGTGGAAGACAAAGTGGCCGCCTTTGGGGGCTGGCTTGACATTGGGGGCTTGCTGCCCCCTGTCCTGTTGATGGTTGGTGCTGTACATGATCGTGGTGTGGTTATGATTCTTGATCATCATGAAGGGCGATCAGGCGGTTAAGCTTGCCCAGCATGGCGTCCCGTTGGTCTGCGGGGATGTTCACGGGCCAATCCCGGCCCGTGCGGATGATGTTCTGTAGTTTGTTCCTATCCTCCCAATCCACCACGATGCGGACGCATTTGCTGTCTGCCCGCATGGTGGCGGAGGTGGTGTAGGTGCGGATGTCCAGCGTGCCGTTGGCATACCGGATCAGGGCAATGTATAAAGGCGCGGGCATAGTCAGGAGGCGGTGGCCAGTTTTTCCAGTTGCTTGTGAACGGCTACAAAATAGCCCCATGTAAATTCCTTGCCGGCCTTGCGGGCGGTCGTGGCGCCGGAACGCATGCGCTTGGTATAACGTCCCAGGCCGTACTGCTTGACCATTTCCTGCACAATCTTGAGCGTGGCCGGGTCGGGGTCCGGCAAGCCGAACGCCTGCCAGACGCGCTGCTGGTCGGCATAGGTGATGTTCTTGGGCAAATAGATATTGATGCCGCGCAGGATGGTCTGGCTCAACACTCCTTCCCAGCTCGCAGGCATCCCATGCCATTTTACCTGTCCGTTTTTGGACTGGCCGGAAAGGGTCTTCCCCCATACATCCGTGCCTACCAGGGCCATGCCGCAATGCGTTTCATCATAGATTTCCCTCAGGGTTTCTATGGTTTTGAGACCACGCGCTCCGGTCATGCAAACCTGGTGCACTTCATCGAAAATCAGGAGATGGGACGGAGTAACCGTCTGCTTGATACGGTCCACCATCTTTTCATAGCGAAGGTTTTGCCCAAGGCCCAATTCACGGGCAATCAGGTTCACGACACGCAAGGCGGATGGGGACGTGGGTATGCGTACCAGCACCACACGGCTTGTGTCGCAACCGGCTTGACGGTCGGCAATATCCTTGCGCCGCTTGTATTCTTCGCAGGCCCAGGTTTTGCCGATTTGAGGGTTCCCCACCAGGCTGACAATCTCCTGGTACTCCACGGAGTATTCAAATGCCTGGGTGATTTTGCGGAATATGTCCGTATCAACAAAAGGAATGCCCGCAACCCACGTTTTGTTGTTGTACCTACGCCGGAAGTTGGCAATGCTGTTCACTACCTGGTCCGGAGCGGCTTCCCGGCTCTCATAAAAGAGTTTGGAAAGCGTGGATGGGGAATACCCCACAGTCTCGGCAGTCTGCTTGAGCGTCCATTTTTCCTGTTTGGCCGTCGCCACCAGCCAGGCAAGCAAGTCCTTGGTTCGTGGATCGTAGCCGGATGCCGCCAGTGATGCGGCGTAATTGTCCCAGAGGGATTCGGTTGTTTCTATTGCGTCCATATTATTATTGGTTTGGTTGTTGTTTGAAAAAAGAGCTTTAGCCGGGGATCATGTCTTCCAGGGAAAGGTGATATTCCGCTCCTGCTTCTGGCTCCGGTTCGTCTTCCCTGTCAGGCAAGGATGGAGCGGCAAACACGTCCACGCCGGGGACAGAGGGGGCGCCGGGCAGCGCGTCCCGGTCATCCGGGAGAGCGTCAGGCTGCTGGCGCGCCAGACGGAGCACGGCATCATTGTGTTCCTTGAGAGCCGCCGCGCTTTCCCTGGCGGGGGCATTGCGGACTTTGTAGTCCATCATCAGATCAGCGCGGCGGGAAGCGATCAGGCCCATTTGGGATTTCACGGCGTCCTCGTCGTTCCGGGCGGCGGCCACGCTCAACGGAGCCGCCCCCAGGATGCCGCCGCGCTTGTCCAGCACGATCACCGTGTCCGGCTTGAACGGGTTGATCACTACATCATGCTTGTCGTCCGCCAGTTCATGGCGGCGCCCGTCGTCAAGGTCTGTATAATAGGCATGATAGATGCGCGGTTCCGGGGAAAGCGTTTTGTCCTGCAAGGTCATGTACCCCCGTTTGACGGTCAGGGTACGCACCTTTTCCTGTCCCAGCAGGGTGACGTACAGGTCCAGCGGTATGCGCCAGAGTTGCTTTTTGCCCTGTTCCCACACGGCGGCGGGAGACAGGCGCGTTTCCCGGAGGCGGGAGGGATCGGCCAGCACCAGCGCGCGGATGGCCTGCCATGCCTGTAATTCCGCCTGTCCCCTGGTGGGATCGGGAAGCTTGTTCTCCGGCGTCCAGACGCCTTCCGCCAGCGCGTACTCGCGGATCATGTAGCCGCATTCCCGCCAGCCTTCCAGCATGTGGTTGGTGCGGTTGTTGATGATGGCGTACACGTCCCGCAGAATCAGACTGAACTGGTAAAAATCCAGGAAGGGGGATTTGATCATGTCGGCATACTCGCCCAGGCGCGGCAGCGCCTTGCACAGCTGGTTCTGGTAGGCGATCATGCCGTCGGTGCTTTCCGGTTGCCGGCGGTCGCGGCCTGATTGCCCAGGGAGCGCCCCCAGCACGTTATGAATCAGGCTGTGCAGGCATTCGATCATGGCTTTATAACGGGGGTTGCCCGCGCCGCGTCCGGCCCAGCCGCCCATCAGGGCGTTGCCGGCTCCGGTCATGCCGCCCATGCCCACGCGGATCACGCCGCCCGTGCGGTCGTGAAGCGCCGCGATGTATTTTTCGGATAGATTGGCCGTGCCGTGCTCCATCATCAGCAGGCAGCCATCCGGGTGGTAGCCGGTGGAATAAAGGATATTGGCCAGGAAGAGGCGGAACATTTCATTATCCAGCGCTTTGCGTTTCCTGGGATCATCCGGCAACGTCACAAAGGGCATGTGCCCCCAATCGAACCGGCAGCCGGACGCAACGTCATGGGCGCCGAATTCCAGCACGCGCACAGGCTTGTCTGCAAAGGTGACGTAGTGGTCATGCCATACGTCGTCGAACATGTATTGACCTCCCACGGGCAGCCCCACGCGGGAAGTGCGCACGTAAGGCAGCACGGCAGCGGCGGCGCGCGATCCCCATTTGCCCTGCTGTTTTTCGGCTTTGGTGCGGGCCAGCACTTTGCGGAGATTGGCCGCAGAGCATCCGGGCGGCAATGTGGCTCTGGTCCAGTCCTCGAACCCCGGCACTTGTTCCCGGCCGGAAATGATGCGGTGCTGGATTTCCAGAATGCCCTGTTGCTCCGATCTCTGGTGCTTGTCCAATATGGCCTTGCCCCAGGCAATGAAACGGGGGGAATGCACTCCCGTGTCGGAGGTGCGGGATTTAAGCGTGTTGCCGTTCACCAGGGCACGCCAGTTGCCGGGGTCTTCCCGCCAGGCATAATATCTTTTTTTGGCAAGCCCCTTGCTGCACCCCATGGCCTTGGACAGCCGGTCGATGATGCCGCCCGCACCGCATACCGGCAAGCCGGAAGGCAAGTCGGAAAGGGCCGCCAGCCAGCAATAAACCCGGTCGCGGGTAGGCATGTCAAGTGCCAGCCAGTCTGGATCATGGGCGGGTACGGGTACTTTTTTCATAGTGGCTTAAACTGCGGGGAAAGGGATTGATGGGAGGCCGTCGCCGTGACCGGCAAACACATCCGCCACAGGAAGGTTGTTCGGATTGCTGGGGCGGTCCTGGGCGGATTTGCGGGCGGCCTGCACCTGGTCCAGGGTGGAGCGCAGCACGATTTCCAGGGCGGCCAGGTCGTCCTTGTCCAGCAGGGCATGGCGGCCAAGGTCGCAGAATTCGCTTAAGCCCTGGCAAAGTTTGTTTTTGGCATAGGCGGCCAGCTTCCTGGCTTCCGCGAGTTCCGCTTCTGGATCGGTTTCTTTTTCCCTTGCCGGGCGTCCGTCAGGGTTGCCGGATGCCTGGAATCCGTGAGATTTGGGCGGAGTGACCACGCCAAAGTCAAAGTAGGCTTGCCGGAGGCTGTCAGCGTCGGACAGCTTGCCGATCTCTTCCAGCGTGCGGGCGTCACGGCGGCCGCTTTCTATAAGCGCCACATCCACCGTGCCCAGCTTCCGGGCGCGCTTGAGCACTTCCCGGTAGAGTTTCATGTAGCGTGCAGCCGTGCGATATTCAAAAGTGACACATGTGTCACTTTTGCCAAATAAGGCTTTCCATTCCCCATGCTGGGCTGCCGCTTTCATGCGTGCGAGCAATCCACCCAGCACAACCGCAGTCATCCAGCGTTTTTGCTCAAGGGTTTGAATTTGATTTGTCAATCCGGTGATTTGGCCGTGCAGAGCGTTGGCCCGGACGATTGCAATTTCCCAATCCCGGTTGGTAGTTGTCACCTCATTTTGAGGCAGTATCTGAATCTCATATTTCATCTTTGAATTTTCTGAAAGCGATTTTGATTTTGCGCATGGCGGCGCGCTCAATGCTGAAAACCCGTTGCCGGGTTAGGCCCAGATAGAGGCCAATTTCGCGCTGTGTCAGGCTGCCGGCATGATCCAGGCCATAATGGCGCCGGAATTCCGGCACCCGCCAGAGGGCCTGCCAAATGGCCCATTCTTCCTCCGTCATGGGGGTGTTCATGTTCACGTCGGCCTCAGGTTGCATGGCGTTACTTGGTGAGGGGTACAGGCAACACGGCGGTGCGGGCATCCTTGAGGCCTTCACGCACTTGGGCGGCTTCTTTGTCCAGGCAATGCACCACTGCCCAGGCGGCCAGCCAGCCCATCAAGGCCATGACGGCCACGGCACCAGCAAATTCTGCAATATCCCGCATTGTGGTCATTGTTTATTTCCTTGCTTTTTATCAATCCGTAAATCGGTTAATTCCTTGTCAGGCAAGGCAAGTAACGCATCAACGGTTGGTTTGTGTTTTCTCTCCCCCCGCACAACGCGACGTACATGACTGGGCGTTTTATTGATGGCATGTGCTGCTTGCGTAAAGGTGTATCCCTTGACGTTGTATAGCCAATGCACGGAGATGTTATCTTGTGCTGTCTCTGTAATCATGATAGGGTCTTTTTATGGCCGCCACTGTATGGCTTACTTTCCAAAAGTAATAATACTCTCATGAATAATCAAGGCAAAAATAATACTTCTGTAAACTTTTCTCTACGACTTTTGGAAATAATGAAGCGTAGAGATTTGACACAAAAAGACTTAGCAACATTAACAGATTTATCTCAAGGGGCTGTATCTAAATACTTAAGAGGAGTAAGTCTGCCAAAATCGTTAGAACTTTATAAGATGTCAAAAATCTTGGGCGTTCCAATGGAATGGCTCATGGGGGACGATGAGCCATTATGTGAAAATGCTGATGATTATTGGCACCAAGAAGCTATTAGATTGAAAGCTAAATTAGATATGGCTGTCAGTACTCTGCAAGGTGCACTTCAATCTCTTACCTCTCAAAAATGATGAAATATCTCAATACAGTCATCCTGATTATTATTGTTATCATCCTCGGCATTCTTGTATTGAGGCCATGTCCCCCTCTCAAAAATTCTCCAGTACAGTATGAGTATACTGTTACGGAGTTATATCCAACTAGCATAGTTGGTCGTGAAGTATTGCAACATCCATTTTATAAAAATCTTAATCAAGGTTGGGAACCTATAACTACATTCTCTTTATCATCAAATAATACAACCTGGTGTATAATGCGCCGCCCCAAACCAGCTCAATAGTATGACACAGCGTAACCAGTTGATTACAAATTTCATGCATCCAACAAACATAACAAATTCATAATGAATTTGTTATGGCGGGAGCGGGAGGCATTTAAGCGAGCTATGCTCACGTCCGATGACCAACACATATACCATGCTGCACGGGGACTGCATGTCCCTGATGCCGACCATGCCGGAGGCATCCTACGATGCCGTGATCACTGATCCTCCCTACGCTAGTGGAGGAATGGTCACATCTGCCAGACAGGAGGATCCTCGAATCAAATACCAAAATGCTAAAACACAGGCTTATTATCCATCTTTTGAAAATGACAACCGCGACCAGCGTACCCACCTGATGTGGTCCGTGCGGTGGATGGAGCAGGCCCTGCGCCTGACGCGTCCCGGCGGCTGGCTGATGGTATTTAGCGATTGGCGTCAGGTGCCCCTTACCAGTGATGCCTTGCAGATTGCCGGATGGCAGTGGCGTGGGATTGCTGTATGGGATAAGGCCAATTTTTCCAGACCTGTTACTGGGATATTCCGTCCACAGGCTGAATACATACTGTATGCAACACGGGGGAAAAGGGATAAATCAAAGCAACAAAAGGGTTGCGCTGCAGGTGTATTTTACGCCCCTATGAAAATGTCTGAAAGATATCATATGACGGGCAAGCCGGTCCCTCTGATGGAGCACCTCATGACCATCCTACCGTCCGGCTCGCGCATATTGGACCCGTTTGCCGGCAGCGGCACCACGCTGGTAGCGGCCCGCAACAAGGGACACACGGCCGTGGGCATTGAGCTGTCGTCCGACTACCACCAGATAGCCACCGACCGTCTAGGTCTGGTTCTGCCATCCTGACTGCCCGCACGCCGCCTGCAGCATCCCTGCAGGCGGCTTTTTGATGGCCTGAAATGTCGGAACAAGGCTGATGCCCGTGTGTTATATTATGCACATGGACGCAAATATCGCTCGCTGGGTGAAGGGGGGAACTTGTGGAGTGACGGAGGCCGCCCGAATCCTTGGTTACAGCCAGGACACCGTGCGCCGGATGATTGAGGACGGCGAATTGATCGGTTGGCGTGCCAGGCGCGGAGGCCGTAAATTTTTGATGTACAGGGCGCAAGTAAAAGATGTCGCATCCAGGGCGCAGGCTCAAGCTGTGCAGTATGCGCGGGACATGCAGCAACTGACGCTGCCCCTTTAATTTTACCGCAAATGCCGCAAATACAGCTTTTGCGGCAAACGCCGCATTTGCCGCAAACGCCGCAGCACCATCCGGGAAATGGGCTAAACTGCCCACATGAACGACGCGCAAAAACAAGATTTTGGAGCTGCTACGGATAGTGGAACGCATGACGGACAAACCCTCACGTTGGGAAACGTCGGGGTGAGCGAGCCGAAGGCGAACAAATCAAACGCCGGGGCAGCTGCCACGCAGCAAACGGCAAAGAATAATACGCCCTGGTATCTAAGCCGGACATTTTGGATCAACGCTGCCGCCCTGGCCTCTTTATTGGTGCCGGCAGTGAGGGATTGGCTTGAATCCAACCCTGTGGAATTTACAGCCGCTCTTGGGGCGGTCAACGTATTGCTCCGGTTTGTGACCGTGGGCAAATATCAATTTGCGGAGCCGACCGGTGATCAGGATGGAGGCGTTGACGAGTCAGCGCCGAGAGCGTCCAACACGTCCGGCGCCGGCGGCTCCGCCCTCCTGCTGATGATCGGCATGTCCCTGGTCATGACGACCTGGGCTTGCAGCAGCGCGGATAAGCAGACCGCCGCCAGCGTGGCTCTTACGGATGGCCAGGTGGTGGTCATCCGTGGCGGCTCGTCCCTGGTGGTGGACCGTGACAATCACAGCGTTTCCTGGTCCCAGTCCACCCCGGACGTGGTTGTGGTGCCGCCCGTGGTGCAGGCAACGGGTAAGTGATAGCAGGCCTTTAGTCTTTAACAGGTAAATATGATGAAAGTAGCACTGGACATAGGGCATTGCTCCACGGGCGACCAGGGCGCAGTGAGCCGCGACGGCCTGGCAGAGCATCCTTTTTGGGCGCAGTACACGCCGGCAATCGTCAGAGAACTGGAAAAGCTGGGGCACCAGGTGCGCGTCTTCCGCCGCGAGGACTATTCCAGAAGCATCAAGAATGAATGCGTAGCCATCAACGCCTGGGGAGCCGATGTAGCCGTGAGCCTGCATCTCAACTCCGCTGACAGCCCGACTTGCAAGGGCGGCCATGAAGTGGTGCACTACGACGGCAGCAAGAAAGGCATTGCCCTGGCCAAAGCGATAGACGCGCAGTTTGACCTGATTGCGGAGCTGGCCGACCGCAACATACGGACGCCTTATGCCAACCGTGGCGACGTGTTTTTACAGGGCACCGTTTGCCCGGCTGTGATAGTTGAGGGGGCTTTCCTCTCCGTGGAATCCGATGTCAAATTTATCCGCAAAAAGGGTGAGGTACTGGCTCAGGCCGTTGCTCACGGCATCCATGCTTACGCAGTGCAATGTGGGGCGTAATTGCAGAGGCGGCGGCCACCATGGACGCCGGAGCGGTGGGCCAGATGCTGGCCTACTTAATGGGAGCCGGCGTGATCGGCGGGGGTGGGTACGCGATGGGCAAAGCGCGTAAGTCACCCCAGCAATCAGAGGATGCCCAACGCGTTTATCTGGAAGATAAATTCGCCACCCGCGAAGAAGTTGCCGAAATCAAGCAACAACACCGGGCGGAGGTGTCCGACCTCCACGCTCGCCTAACCGGCATCACGGTCAAGCTCAATGAGATGTACGGACAGCAAAACATGATGATTGAAATTCTTAAATCACGGAAATCACTATGAACCAACATGCCAAGGTTAAAATCGCCATCCTGCGCAGTCTCAAGCGGATGCCCAAGACCTACACGATGCGCGACGAAGCATTGCGCGCGGAGGTCTGTCTGGACGTGCAGCCGCGCCCCACGCTGCTGGAACTGGAAGACGCTCTTACGGACCTGGAACAATCTTCCTGCATTATCGGCACCCGCAACGAGCTGACCGGGGAACGCAAGTGGATGATCACGGATGCCGGAATACTACAGCTTGGCCAGATATGACCATCCCGGACGCCATTGTCTCCGTCGCCTCCATGGCTTTCAGCTTAACCGCTCTCTATTTATTTTTCAAATACCGATGAAGAAACTCCGTCAGGACAGCGTAGCCGCCAATCTGCCGCCCTACCTCCGGGATGCGGTGGACGAGATGTTTTTCTCCGGCACGACCTACAAAGCCGTGCAGGAACGGGTGGCGGAAGACGGCATCACCTGGAGCCTGACGAGCATCGCGCAGTATTACCACAACCACGTCCAGCCGCTGATGGCGACACGCCGCAAGGACATAGCCGCCAAGCTCAACAAGATGGATGCCGAGGGCTTGGACGAAGCCTCCTTGCAAGCGGTGCGCATGACCGTGTTCGACCTGGCCAGCGCGCCGGGCAGTGATCCCAAGACGCTCAAGATTTTTATGGACCTGGTCATCAAGGCCCAACAGATGAAGCTGGATGAAAGAAAGCTGTCCCTGCTGGAACAAAAAGCGGCGGAAGCCAAACGGCTGGCGGAAGACACATTGAATTCCGCACGCAAGGGATTGAGCGCCGAAACGATCGCGGAAATGGAAGAACGCCTCAAGCTGCTGTAACGCTATGGGAAGAGCCAAGATTAAAGCCCCCGCTACGCTGTTTCTGCCTTGCCAGGCGAAATGGATCAAGGATCAGTCCCGCATGAAAATCGCGGAAAAAGCGCGCCAGATCGGTTTTACCTGGTGTTCATCCTACGCGGACATGACGGGGACGGCCAGGGCGAACAACCATATTGACACCTGGATCACTTCACGCGATGCCTTGCAGGCCAAGCTTTATATACAGGATTGCCTGAACTGGTCCCATATCTACGGCCTTGCCGCCAAGGCGGCAGGGGAACAGGTACTGCTGGATGAAGGCGGCAAAAAGCAGTCCGCCCAGGTATTGAGGTGTGCCAATGGTCAGGCGATTTATTCTTTGTCAAGCAATGGCGATGCCCAGGCCGGGAAACGCGGCAACCGTCGCGCCGATGAATTCGCCCTGAATCCTGACAACCGCCATCTTTATGGCATCATGTACCCCGGCATTACCTGGGCGGGGAACCTGTGGATATGGTCCACCCACCGGGGCAGCCAGAACTATTTCAATCAGCTGATCCAGGAAATCCGGGAGGGCGGCAACCCTAAAGGGTTTTCGCTGCACCGCATCACCCTGGAAGACGCGCTCAACGAGGGATTGCTGGACAAATTGCAGCAGAAATGGCCGCAGGACGACCCGCGCCAGGAATACGACGAGACGGATTATTTCAACGCCGTGCGCCGGGAATGTGCGGATGAAGAAACCTTCCTCCAGGAATACATGTGCATCCCGTCCGATGATGCAGGAGCGTTTATCTCTTATGATCTGATTGATGCTTCCGTTTATCCTGCCGGCACGGCCTGGGAAGAAGAACTGAACCCGGCTGCCCATTATGTGCTGGGCGGAGATATTGGGCGCGTGCATGACCTGACGGTGCTGTGGCTGCTCCAAGTAGAAGGAAAGAGCCGTAGGACGGTGAGGATTATTGAACTGGCCAACATGCCATTTTCCGAACAGGCGGCCGTCATCGACAAGTACGCAGCCATGCCCTGGGTGAAGCGGGTATGTCTGGATGCCACCGGCATTGGACGCCAGCTGGCGGAAGACGCCCGCCGCCGTCACGGCGGCAAGGTGGAAGAAGTGCAGTTCACGGCAGGGGTCAAGGAAGACCTGGCCATTACCCTGCGCCGCTGCATGGAAGACGGGGAATTCAGGATGCCCAACAAACCGGAACTCATTTCAGACTTCCGCTCCATACGGAAGGAAACCACCAGCGCGGGGAATGTGCGCTATGTGGGCGAGCGGACAAGCAACGGCCACGCAGACCGATTCTGGGCGGCGGCCCTGGCCATCCATGCGGCCAAGGAACATGGAACGTGTTCCCCCCGCCGATGGGCCGCAACCGGCAGGACATGGCAACGCTGGAAAGGAGCCTTTAGACGATGAGACGTTTACCAAGATATGCCTCCCGCAACACGGTGGCGCCGTTTTACGACAGCCTCGCCTGGCGGGAACGTTACAACCCCCTGCCGGACCTGACGCCGGAAAGAACGGTTGAACTGTACTGCGCCTGGCGTGAAGGGAGGTATGCGGATGTGATGTTTACGTTTGACGCCCTGGAAGAATGGGACGACACGCTGGGAACGCTGGTGGACCGCCGCCTGTCCGCGCTGGGGGAACTGGACCACGGCATCAGCGTCAACTCCGATGCGGTGGGGGATGATCCGGCCCTCCAGGCCCTGGCCGACGACCAGCAGCAGACCATGAGCGACATCATGAGCCGGATTTCCAACATGAGTGAGGTCATTGAACATTTGGGCCTGGCCACGTTTAGGGGCTTTTCCCACCTGGAAGAAGTCATCGACGGCGACGAGATACGGCTGGAACCGGTGGATCAGTGGTTCTGGAACCGTCCGATGAAGAGAGGCCCCTGGTTTTACAATCCCACGGCAGTAAACAGCCTGTCAGACCTGCACCCCGTCAGTGACGGAGAATTGATCATCCGGGCGGTGCCTCGTCCGGTTGACATCGTGGCCCTGTTCGCCATCACCATCAAGGCGCACTCGGAAGCCGGCTGGGACGGTTTTATTGACGTGTTCGGCAATCCGGCCCTGTTCTTCGAATATCCGCCCGGAACCAGCGACGAAAAGGCGGCGGAATACGATGAAATCATGTTCCGGTTGTTGGGAGACGGGCGCGGCGGCTACCCTAACGGCGGCAAAATTGTTCCGGTAGAAACGACCGCCACGGGCGGGGTGACTTTTCAGGACCGGGCCGTATACGCAAATAAAAAGATGATCATGCGCGCCACAGGGGGAACCCTTACGTCCCTGGCGGAATCCGGGACGGGCACCCTGGCCGGAGAGGCGCAGATGGAAGTATTCAGGACGCTGGCCAAGGCGGAAGCCGTGAAAATTTCCGAAGTGATCAGCAAGCAGTTTGTGAACCGCTGGCTGGGCCGCCTCTATCCGGGCAAGCCCCGGCTGGTGTACTGGTCCATGGATGCGGAGGACGAAAAGGCCAAGTCCGCCAACGTGGACAAGATCACCAAGATGGCCGCCGCAGGCTACCGGGCCGAAGACGAGGAAGTCAGCGAAATGACCGGCATGCGGGTGACGTACCGGGAACCGGTGTTGCAGAGCATGGGAACTCCCGGCCTGCCGCTGCCCCTGATCCGCAACCGCGAATATACGGTGCCCGCCGTGACGACGGAGGAAAGGCTGCTTGCCGTGCTGGCCCCGGAAGCAATCAGGCGCCGCGCAGAAATTTACACCAGGCTGTTGGAAGAATCCGCCGTGAGCGGCCTTGCCGCCGCCGCTGCCGAAACGGCCGCTCAAATGCCCGCAGAAGGGGCGCAGCCACCGGAAACGGATAATGAGCCGCAAGAAGCGGGAAACCCCGTTGCAACCCCGTTGCAAAACGCGGGAAACGGACAATCCGCGCCAGGGCAAGAAAATCCTGTGAAGAATATGAGCCGGAGCGAAGCGGCCCGGCACGCGGCCAACGTGCGCTGGGGGAAGGAACAAGCCAAGGGAACCAGCCGCGAAAGCAAGGAGAAAAACAAGCAAAGCACTCCCCTGGTGGCCCCGAAAGGCTCCAATGAAAAAACGCAGGTGAAAGCGTTGAAAAAAGCTCTGGACCGTGTGGCTCAAAAAGGCGGCAGCGTGACGGGAGCCATCTACAAGGAAGGCGTGGGCGCTCTAACTGTAAAAGGCGGCACGGTAGGGAAAAAGCGGGATGGATTCAAGGGAGGCAGCGGCGTGGCGCACGTGCTGCGCAAACACGGCAGCCAGGGCATGACCACCGGGAAAATGGCCGTTACCGCCGTGAAGGGAAAAGTGATGCCGGACCCGCAGCCCAGCCGCAGCCGGATTGTGCACCAGGACACCCAGGTAATCGTGGAACATGAAAACAAGAAAGGAAGCGGACGCAGGAACGCCAAGGGCGGCAAACTGCATACCGCCCACAAAAAGAGAACCCCTTAAACAAGCGCGCCCAGGTCATGGACCTGGGCCTACGGCCGGATGAACGGAGATCTGATCCTCCCATCTACATGGTGGTTTCGGTGAGAACCCTCCGCCACCGGTTGCCGACCGGATTTTTACAGTAACACATCATCATCAAACATCAAGACACAAACAAAGTCATGATCAACTTCATCAAAGAAAACGACCTTCGCCCCCTGGACGATCCGGGAAACGGCTGGTACATGATCGAAGCCAACGGAGAACACCCCACCACGCTGGAAGACGGCAGGCAAATTATCCAGGTACTGGACAATGAAGCCATGCTGAACTTGTGCCGGAACTGGGAAAAGGAATTGCTGGTGGATAAAGACCACCTGTCACGCAATCCAGACAATGACACGGCGGCCAAGTCATGGATGAAGAGCCCGGCTATTTGGGACGATAACGGGAAATACCACTTATGCGGCTGGCAGGAATGGACGCCCACGGGGCTGAATCTGATTAGTGGGAAGGAATACAAGCATTTTTCCACGGAATACGAACCGGAAACCATGGAAAGCCTAGGAGGGAACCGCTACCGGCCCTGCCGCCTGGTCGGACTGGCATTGACCAACCGGCCCAACAATCGTGGGCAGAGGCCCATCACCAACCGCGAAAGCGGAAAACCAATAACCGACAACACACCAACGAATATGGAAGAGTTGAGAAAAATAGCCGAACAGCTGGGCCTTTCCCAAGAGGCAACCCTTGAGGAAATCCTGGCTGCGATTGCCACCCTGCAGGAAGCGACGGCCGAAGCCCAGGAGGCGGAAGCGGAAGCGATCCTGAATTCGGAAGGCGCGGAAGATATGACGCCGGAAGAAAAGGAAATCATGAAGGAACAAATCATCACGAACCGGGAACGCGCCATCAAGGTGCTCAAGAACCGCGCTGCCGCCAGAGGCAAAGCCAATCAGCAGGGCAAGCCGGCCAACGCCGCCGTGTTTTCCCGTCCGATCATGAACCGATCCGGCATGAACAACAGGGCGGACAAGACCCGCAAGGCCCTGTCCATCCGCGACCGCGCCCATGAAATCCAGCAGCGCACCGGCATGGGGTACTTTGAAGCCCTGACCCAGGCGCAGCGCGAATTTGGCGAAGCGTAACCCCGTCATCACCCAACCATTAGAAAGGAATTATTCATCATGATCTTTCGAGAAACGGCAATAGCCCAGGGCAAATCCGGGGAAGACCTGCGCGACAAGGAAGGCTACTTCCTGGTGCGCAATGAATCCGATGACCTGGTATGCAGCTCCGCCACCACGGACAAGCCCGTGGGCGTGGTGCACATTGGGGCCGACAAGGGCAGCCCGACCACCTATATCAAACCCGGATTTTCCGGGAGCGTGGCCGTGAAGCTGGGGAGCGCTCCCGGCACGGTCAAGGAAAGCACGGATCTGGTGCTGATGGCCGACGGCCGCGTTAAGGCGCTCCCGACGACTGCCGGCACTTACATGGTGGTGGCCACGGCGGCGGAAACCGGCGAGGGCGACCAGCTGGTCAAGGTGGTGCTGAGGCATCCGACCACGGTCACGGTGGCAGCCGGCTCCTGATGGCCGGTTTATTTGGATTAACCTGAACACACTAGAACACCAATTATGTATCAAGACGCAAACACATTCAACGAAACCCTGACGATTTTCGCGCAGGGCTTCATGGCGCAGCGGGCCGACAGTCTGATCGACTTCATTGCGCCTTACGTTTCCACCGGCACGGCCAGCGGCGATTACAAGCTGTTTGACAAGAACGCCCCGTTCCAGATTTACGACGACACCGTGATCCCGGAAGACGGAGCGAGCCAGACGGTGCATTTCAACGCCTCCACGGGCAAGTACGACTGCGAGCCTCACGGCCTGAAAATCCCCATCCGCGACTGGGAGCGCAAGCAGGCCGGCGAAAAGGGGTTTGCGGTCATGCGCAACGGCAAGCTCAATACGCTGCTGTCCACGCAGCTGGTCAACCGCGAATATAAGGGCTGGGCCAAGATAAGGGCTGCCGTTACGGCGGAAACCGGCAAGGGCGTCTGGGCCGGTACGGCCGGAGCGGACAAAGACCCGGTTGACGAACTGGACGCCCTGATCGAACAAATCAACAACGATACCGGCTCCATGCCCGGTTTCATGGCCTGGGGGCTGTCCGCGTGGCGCGTATTCAAGAATCACCCCAAGGTGCTGGCCCGCCTGTCCGGCATTAAGGCCAGCGCGACGGTGGATGACGTGCGCGGCATGCTGCTCAACCCCAACATGGACATTCGGATCGGCTCCATGCCGGCCAATACGGCCAAGCTGGGCAAGGCGGCCGTCAAGAAAGGCATCCTGGGAGCGGACGTGTTCATCTTCCACAAATCGGAAAGCCCGACGACGGAAGACATGAGCGCCGTGAAGACGTTCACGATTGACGCCCCCGGCGTGGCGGAAGTCCACACCCTCCGGGATGACCTCAACCACAGGGAATTTGATGAAGTGCTCTGGTCGGAAGATTTGAGAATCACCGCTCCGATCGCCATCAGACGCATTTCCGTGGCGTAACAACTCACAGCTCCCCCGCTTATGGATTGGCAACCGGTCAATGAAAGCATCCTGGACGAAGCTCTGGCTCCCAATGAGATTCAGAAAATTCGGATGAAGCGTCAGGATGCGGTGCAGCAAGGCGCGCCGGACCCTGTGGCCGAAATTGTCACGGCTGTTCCCGCCGAAATCCGTTCCAGGATTGCGGCGGGCGGCCGAACCCGTTTGCGGGGAAGCGGTCAGGATATTCCCAGAGAACTGCGCTGGGTGGCCGTGGCGCTGGCTCGCTGGCGCTGCCTGGTGCGGTTCTCCCTGGGGGTAACAGAAGAACGGACGGCGGACTGGAACCGCGCCAACAAGGTGCTGGATGATCTTTCTTCCGGCGCTTACGTCCTGGCGGATGACGGCGGAGATTCCACGCCGCGCCCCCACTATTCCGGCCGCCCCATCCGCTGGGGGCCGCGCACCCGTAACGGCGTCATGTAACGAACCAAGACCATGCCATCCCTGATCGACATCCTCAATGCCCTGAAACTGCTGCCCGTCAAGCTTACTGCGGCGCAGTGGGAAGGCATGCGCGCCGACATCCGCGAGCGTGCCTTTTTCATGGCGCTGGTGGATGAAGCTCATATCCTTCAAGAACACAGGGATGCTGTGAAAGGGATGATTGGCGGCAGCCTGTCCAAGACGGAAGCCCGCGAAGCGATAGGAGACTACCTGGCCTCCGAAGGGTATCAGCCCCCGGAGGGCAAGGAAGGAACCATACAGGACTTGCGCACCGTGCAACGCCAGAACCTGGTGCTTGAAACCAACCAGGCCATGGTGGCCGGCTACGCGCAGCAGGAACTGTTCCGCGGCTCCGTTGCGTTCCCGGCCCAGCGTCTGGTGCGCATCGCGGAACGGGTGGAAAAACGGGACTGGCCCTCACGATGGCGTGAAGCTTATGCTTTGGTAGGCGGAGAAGGAGCAAGCGCCCAGGAAATGGTGGCCCTGAATGATTCGCCGATCTGGACGGCCCTGTCCCGTTTCGATTTGCCCTATCCCCCCTATGATTACAACTCGGGCATGGGGCGGCGCCCCGTCTCCTGGGATGACGCCCGGCGCCTGGGCCTGGTGAAGCCGGAAGACGCGGCGGCGATTGCCGCCCAGGGCAGAAAACGCGGCTCCATGAATTTCGGATTGCAGGCTTCCGCCGCAGGGCTGGATGCCGATGTCATGGCCCAGGTGGCCGTCTTGTCCGGTGGGCGGGCCGTGAAAGACGGTAAATCTCTTGTCTGGAAAGGAGGACAGGCGGCATGATCCGGCTCAAGGTTGACGTAACCGGCAAGCTGGATTTATCCCATGTGGACGCCAATGCCGCCGCCATGGAAGGAGCGCGGGCGGTTTATGCCGAGGTGCTTCATAGTCTGGATGAAATGGGGCGCGCCTCCCAATCCCGCTATTTCTGGCCGGAAGCCTCGCAGAGCGTCACGCCGCCCCGGCTGGACGGGAACATGGCCGTTGTCCTGATCACCAAGAAAGGAGTGCGGCTGCATTGGATGGGGGGAACGGTACGCCCGTCGGGCAAGACGTCCCGCGTTACCGGACGACCAATTAAAAGCCTGCTGGTGCCGTTTGACGATTCCCCAATACGCCGCCGCAGTCTGGCGGAAGCCGGCTATGATCCGCAGGAGGTCATGGTGCTGAAATCCGAAAACGGCCGCCCGTATCTGGCCCATGTCCGCAAATATAAAAGGAAGGTGAACGGCAAGACGGCCAAGGTCACGCCCCTGGGGTATTTCCTTAAATCCGCCACGATTGAAGCCAGGCCGGAAGTGATGCCCTCCGCAGAAACCTTTCAACGCTCCGTCCGTCAGGCGGTCATGCAATACCTGGATTTACAATGAACACGATTCAAGATTCACCGGAATTTATCTTTTGCGAGGCGATCATCAACCGCCTGCGTGAAAATGAAAACCTGCGCCCCCTGGTGCTGGAACAACCCTATGACCGGGATGACCAAACCCAAAAGCTGGCCCTGGCCAACCGTCAATATGACGGAACCGTGGCCGTCATGCCTGCCGGCCTGGGCATGGACTGGCAGGGGGCCGACAATGCCCGAGTACGCATCTGGACGGCACGGGCGGCCATTCTGGTCATGGTGACGGCCAAGACGGAGGAAGATTCCGGCTTGCGCCGGTCATCCGCCCTGCTGGCCGAAGTGATACGCACCCTGTCAGGCTGGGACCCCGATGCCGGAGACGAGTTGATTAAGGAGCCGTGGTTTGTGGGCACGGCGGACTTGATGGCGGAGGATGTGGCTGATCTGGAAAACATCGTCGGAAGGGTGGTCTTCCTTTCCCGGCGCATACGAGTGTAACAATTTTTCAACCCATAAAGAACCATGGCAAAAGCAGAAACCAAACAGGAACAGGCCCCGGCAGCAGCCGTGGGGGAAGCAACGCAGGAAGCCGCCGTCAAGGTGCGCATCCTCAAAACGGGCACCGAGATTGACGGCTGGCGCTTTGCCGCTGGCGCATTGGTGACGGTAACGGCCAAACAGGCCGAGGCCCTTATAGCCGACAAGGCCGCCAAGCGTGTGTATTAACGCCTGACGTGCCCCGTCAAACTAAAGACTAAATATTAAATACAAAAGACTAAACATTATGAGTGCAACAAGACGAGTGAACTACCTTATTGGCGGCATGCCGATCAGGATTGCCAAATTCGGGGCAACGGACGGTAGCAAGACAGTGGGCGCGGACGCATGTCCGGCAATCCCCACCTCCGAAGCCCCCGGCCCCTGGCTGTACCTGGGAAAAATCAAGAGCGGCCAAGTGGAGCAGGTCAAGAAGAACGTCCAGATTGAGGGCGTGAATGACGCCACCGGCATGTATGAAATGGAGGATGTAACTATGGTACAGCAGTACAAGCTTAAATTCACCACGCAGTACATTGCGCCGGAAGTGATTCAACTTGCCTTTGGCGTGGCCGGGGAATTGGAAGACAACCAGGAAGCTGTGCCGTTTGTGTCCAACGGAGAAATCAAGGTCTGGCTATATGGTCGCCTGACGGATCACGCCGAAAACGGCAAGGAACTGATGGAGTGGTGCGTCATGGGAAGATTGCGGCTGACGAATACTCCGAATTTCGCATCCGACCCGGCAACCGCTGAATGGGAATTGAGCATTGAATACAACCCGTTGCAAAAGCTGACGCCCAAGGCATTGGCATCTCCGGCGACGGCCTGATGAAAACCCGGAGCGGCGGGGGCAGGCAGCCTCCGCCCTCCGCAACCCTAATCACGAGACATGGAACTGGTAATTGATGGCAGAACAATGGCGCTCCGCTGGCCCTCCGGGGTGCCGGTGACGGATGTGTCCCTGGTGCTGGGCGATACGGTGCCGGTGCGCATCCGTGTGGAGCATGCCCTGGATAATTGCACACCGGCGCTGGCGGTCAAGCAGACGATAGGCAGTCCTGACCTGATCATGACCGTGACCGGGTTTGTTCGTAAGGATGACTGGCAAGAAGCGTCCTGGGTGGTCAATACGGCGCCGCTCCAGGAGGCGCTGGACAGTGCGGACAGCGTGGCCCTGGTGGCCGAGGTGGTGCTGGTGGCCCCTGATGGAGCGCAGCACACGTCCCGCCCGATCCGGGTGACGGTGCGCCGGGACATCCTGCCGGCGGATTATGCGCCGCCCGCAGAGGTGTTGGCCGACTGGTCCGAACTGGTAGCCGACGCTCTGGCCGCGCAGCTGCCGGGTGCGCTCAAGGAGGCAGGAGTGGAATTGGAAGCGGCAACCGGGCAATCCACCTTGTCCAGCGGGGACGCCGCCGACACCTGGACCATCGTCGGAGGCTACGCGATGACCTGGGGAGACGAGATTCTGGCCGGGCATCTGCCCGACAGCTGCCGCCTGACGAGTATTTCCACCGTGTATTTTTTCGAGAATCCGGCCGCTAATCAATATTGCCTGCGGATCTGGAAACTGACGGACGGCGCTTACAGCCTGATCGGAACCTCCGCCTATGTGTCCGATTTGAGCAGCGGCCAGACGGCCACGTGGGTATTTACGCCGGGCGTTCCCCTGACGCGTGGAGATGTCATTATCATCCAGGTGTGCGAAGGGACCGAGATGACGCCCTACGCGCTGGGCATGCACGCCGTCCTGACCCCTTCCGTCCCCGGACGCGGATTGATCACGGAGGTGACTAACCCGCCCACGGTGAACGGCACGATGGCCCCGCTGATGACCGTGGTGGTGGACTATGACGACGGCATCACCCTGGGAGGAATGGAGCTGGCCACCGCGCGGCAACTGGACAGCTTGGGGCGGGATGTGCGGCAATCTTCCGCGACCGCCGAGGCTGCGGCGCGGACGGCAGGCCAGTCCGCCGCCACTGCGTCCACGGCTGCCGATAATGCCGCAACCTCCGCCACCAGCGCGGCCAATTCCGCTACGGCGGCCCAGCAGGCCCTTGAGGCCATACCTCAAGTAGATGATGCAGGCAACATGACGCTTCCCGGCAATATCACCGCCGCGGGAGGCACGTTTGACGGGGCCGTCAACGCCAACGGCGGCGTCAACATTCCGCTTGCCGTGGGGGCGCCGACCGATACGGGTGCGGTCAACTTTTTTTATGCTATGGGTCTGGCAGGAGCCGTACAGGCGTTGATTCAGCCTCTGTACCTCAAAACCAGCTCCATGCCCGTAGTGGGGGCCGGCACTACTTCTGTTCAATATGCCGGACTTTATGCAACCAGTTCAACGTCGGCAGCCTCCGGATCTCCTGCACACAGTACGACCACGTTTACCTTTGAAGGGCCGCAGGGCCAGCATAATTACAGTTCTTTCGCGGGATTTTCGATACCGCTGTCCGGTTCAACAGCGTCCAAATTTACCTTTGGATTAGGCCGCGGAACAAAAACGGTAAGAGGCGGCCTGACGATGGATTCATTTTCCATGATTCCGGGCAATAATCTGGCCGTCAATTACGGAGAGATTATCGACATCACAACCACAGCGGTCCGTGATGCTGTCCGGGGAGGTTACGTGCTTAGAGTGCGGGAGATTTATTACGTCTCTTCCGGTGATTCATGGCAGGTGAAAACTACGGAAAGTTTTATTCCCGCAACTCAAAACCACCCATTTCCCGCCTGCCTCAACAGGCTCATTTTCATGCAGGAGGGGCTTTCAAGCATGTCGTCATACGAGGGGAAAGCGTCGCTTTATATTGAGCTGGGGGGAGGGCAGACAAACACTTTGTTCAAAATAGCCGCCCTCAGAGGCGTTTCAGGATTCGAAGACGGAATGGGGTTCAGCACGTTGGTGGCGGATGTGGAAAATCCCAATTCCTGGACTTCCTCGGTTCGCACGGGAGCAGGCAGCCGCTACCTTTATGCCAATGGGTTGCGCAATCCAATGTACGCTGCATTGGAAGCCATGGCCGTCAATGCCATTGAATCCGAAGAGAAGGCGGCTTTTGAAGATATTAACGTGCCTTTAGAATCATGAATAATGCAGAGATACAGATTCAGTTCCCCCAGCCGGGACAGTGGGATGAATTTACCCTGACGCCCATTTATCAGGACGCGGACGGGTACACCCGGACAGCCCGCTACGCAGCGGACGAGATACCCGCGGAGCAGGCCCCGGCAATGGCCGCCGTCGTTGCTGCGCTGGTAGGGCTGGCGGAACCGTGGCAGGCGGCGCAGGTGTGGGCGCATCTGATGACGGCGACGATCTACAATGAGGATGACCCGTATAACCCCATCGGGCAGCGGGATGAGGTTGCGCTGGATGTCGAGGCCGTCCATGCGGAAACCGGAGGGCGCAGGATATTTACGGTTTATGACTACCCGGAGTTCATCATTACCGACCCCGCCGCCGTGGAGTCTTTCAAGCATTTCACTACTAAATAATATGAGCACGAATAAAGAAAAAGTGAGTTGGCTGACTGGTCTCCT
>ERZ779880.227-NODE-227-length-82427-cov-8.075025_pt1 | contig 82427 bp, 68 predicted proteins | sample MGYA00511555_ERZ779880 | MGnify/ENA primary metagenome ERZ779880 (study PRJEB29588, sample SAMEA2145815) | human gut metagenome | biome: human gut; feature: human-associated habitat; material: faeces | place: Denmark | collected 2008/2010 ... | reverse complement strand
CTCAACCTTCTTTCTTGGGATTCTCTATATTTTTAATTATACAGGAAGCTCCTATACCAGCGTCGAAAATACTTTCAAAAAGTGTTGCATGACCTGTCGTTTGATCGGGCGGTTTTTCCACTCTTCATACGTGATCTCACGGCTTACCCGGAATGTCTCATCAAAATCTTTCCGCACTTCCTGCAAAAATTCTTCATTATAGATCCATATTCCGTTTTCATAATGAAGATAGAAACTGCGGTAGTCCATATTGATCGTTCCCACAACGGCACAATGCTCTTCCAGCACAACTTTTGAATGTACAAAACCCGGAGTATACTCGTAAATACGGATGCCGCATTTCAAAAGTTCGCCATAATAATATTCTGTCATCCATTTTACATGTTTTTTATCCGGAATATTCGGCGTAATAACACGCACATCCACACCGCGGCGCTTTGCCTCCACAAGACTTCTTGTCAATGTTTCCTCTAAGATCAGATACGGCGTCATGATATACAGCGTCTTTCCCGCATAATTGATCATCTGCTTATATACCGAACCGACAAAACTTGTCTCCCCCAAAGCCGGTCCGTCCCGCAGCACATGGCAGTACACGTCATTCTCCGGAAACTTCTTCAGCGGGCGGTAAATCTCCGGATCAATGTTCTTCTCCGAAGAACTGACAACCCACATCTCCAAAAAGGTTACGGTAAGTCCCCAAACCGCGTCTCCTTCGACACGGATTCCGGCATCCTTCCATACCCCAAAGCGCTCGATCAGATTGGCGTATTCATCCGCCAGATTGAATCCACCGGTATAGCCGATATTTCCGTCAATCACGACGATTTTCTGATGATCGCGGAAGTTCATATACAGTTTACTTGCGTACTTATGTATCGGATTAAAAACCTCAACCTCAAATCCTTCTTTTCGCAGATTGGCAGCAAAATCTTTTCCGGTACGGAAAAGTGCTCCAAAGTCATCGTATAAAAATTTGACTTTCACGCCTTCGTGGATCTTGCGGAGTAAAATTTCATGAATCTGATCCCAGATCGCCCCTTCTGCCACGATAAAAAATTCGATGAAAATAAAATGTTCCGCCTGCTCCAGATCTTCAAAAAGGTCCTCAAACGCATCTTCTCCAAACGGATAATATTTTGCTTCATTGTTTTTAAACAACGGACTTCCCATCGCCGTCATATATTTGGACATACGGGAAGAAACCGGATGTTCCAGGGAAAATCTTTCTGACACTTCCGGATCCTGTACCAGCCGATTATCCGTCGCTTTCATCTGTTCGGCAATCGCTTTGTTTAATTTATTCTTCTTTCCAACCTTCCCCCACAGGTTAAACATGATTAACCCGGAAATCGGAAAAATCAGGATCACACACATCCATGAAAATTTGTAAGCATCATTGTGCTTGTCATTTGTCAGTGCAATGATTGCGATCAGCGCACTGATTTCCAGCAAAATATAAAAAGATGTCGCATATCCTCTCAATATAAATGGAATTATGATAATAATTGCAAATTGAAAAAGCACCAGTGCCCCCACGATACAAGCCCGCAAAAAGCCACTAAAACTGCTCTGCATCCTGCCCTTTAACTTTTTTAAACGCTTTTTCGGATTCGTTGTTCTATCCATATCGTTCTCCCTTTTACGTTTATTCGTAAGTTTTGCGATACTGCAAACCTATATCCTTAAATATATATCCTTAAGCATCGTTAAATAGTAGTATAACACATTTTTGCCCTTTTCTACAAGCATTTAAACTTGAAAAGTTATTTCTTCTACGTTATACTGTATTTGTTTAAAAGAATCCAAATAGAAGGAGTGGAACAACATGCAGAAAATCGATAAAACAAGGAGCCTCACACCCGGAGATGACCGGAGCCGGGCATGGAAAGCCATTTCCCTGTATACGGGTGCGTCCTTGTCGGATCTTGTGATCTTTGACATCGAAACTACGGGACTTTCCGCCAATGTTTCCTCCCTTTATCTGATTGGTGCGCTTTGGTACGATACACAGAAAAAAGAGATGAAAATGTGCCAATGGTTTGCCGATGATTACACCAGTGAATGTACGATACTGGAAGCCTTTTCTTCTTTTGTATCCGGCTTTTCCACGATCGTCCACTACAACGGTTCCGGATTTGATATCCCTTATCTTGAGAAAAAATATCGGTTTCATCATCTTGAGAATCCGTTTGCCGCACTCCGCTCTTTTGACATTTACCGGGAAGTCCGCAAAGAAAAAACACTGTTTGACAGTTCTTCGCTGAAATTATCGGTTGTCGAAAAACTCGTCGGCTTTTTACGGGCTGACAATTACAGTGGAAAAGAGTGCATTCAGATTTATTCGGAATTTATGCAGCAGAAAATATTCCGCAGTCCGCAGGCAGAGAAAGAAAAGGAAAAACTTCTTCTCCACAATGCCGATGATCTGCGTGGAACACTGCTTAGTTCCCTGCTGCTCTATTATAAACTTCCGCTGCATTTTTCTGACAAAGTTTGGAATGCAGATACACTCTGCATCACGTGCCGGACGCAGGAAAGTGTTCCGTTCCCCTGTGGACGGGAAACCGAAGATTTTATTTTATCTTTTGAAGAAAAAAATGCTTGTATCACCCTTTTCTGTACCGAGGGGTGTTATTGTCATTTTTATGAAAACTACAAAGACTATTTTTATCTTCCGGAAGAAGATACCGCCATTCATAAAAGCGTTGGAATCTATGTGGAAAAGGAATTTCGCGAACCGGCAAAAGCTTCGAATTGCTACTTAAAAAAAGCCGGAAAATTTGTACGTTTTCCAGCTTCTTCCAGTGATTATCTGACCCGGCACGGCTTGACATTGTTCCGCGAAAATTACCGCGCCAAACCGGTCTTTGTCTTAAAAGACGAAATAGAAAAACAGGACTCCCTCTTTTGGGAAGAAGTCCTGCCCTATATTACATCTGTTTAATGTATTCTGCATAACCGAGTTTATCCAGTTTTTCGGCTTTTGCAGTTACACCGTCTTTCATTTCTACTTTGTATTCTTTCAATTTCTTACGCAGTTCCATATCCGATACCGAAAGAATCTTAGCAGCAAGGATACCTGCATTGGCTGCGCCATCGATTGCCACGGTAGCAACCGGAATTCCGGATGGCATCTGTACGATGGAATACAAACTGTCGACACCGCCAACCGATTTTGTATGGATCGGAATACCGATTACCGGCAGATCAAACAATGCGGCACACATTCCCGGAAGATGTGCTGCGCCACCTGCTCCGGCGATGATTACTTCGATTCCACGCTCTTCTGCCTTTGTCGCATAATCGACAAACACATCCGGCATTCTGTGTGCGGAGATGATCGTCATCTCGTATTCAATTCCGAATTTTTCAAGCATCTGCGCTGCCTTCTGCATGATTGGCAGATCTGAGTCGCTCCCCATCAAAATTCCAACTTTTACCATTTTCTTATCCTCCTTTATTTGTCATCCTGCGTTCAGGATTCCTTACACATTTCATTCAATGCCTGCGTTCCCTCAAGCACAAATTGTCCCTGACGGATCAATTTGATCTCGCTTCCATCCGGACGGATCACATCGATGTCCCCGAGTTCATCATACGGGATCGTAATGTCGGTATGACAGTTAAAATACGCCTTCGCCATATCCGTCTTTCGAAGTGCAGAGCATTCATTTTCCTTTGCCACGATCTCCTTGCCATCCGGGTTATGCAAAACGATATCTTCACTCATCGAATAGCAGGTGTCACCGACCGCAAAATGCGGACCTGTTTTTTCCGCGATCAAAATCGGAAGTTTGGCTTCAATGTCAAACTTACGTCCCATCTCGTATGCCACGGTATTCGTTCCGATCGCAAATTCGCCCATCGGAAGGGTTTCGCGGTGATACAGTACATTTTCTTTGATATATTTTTTATTCTCCTCTTCTGTCTCATAATTCGAGCAGTTGTAGGAATCAATCATGCCGTCTTTAAATACCATCTCCAAATTCTCATAGCGCAGATGGTTCAGGTAAACTTTTGTTACATGCAGGACTCCGTTGGTCCCGGCAAGTTTCGGTGAAGTAAACACCTCTCCTACCGGAATGTTTACATCTGCCAGACAGTTTTCAAAATTGGTTTCCTTTTCCGGATTCCCGAGTTTGTGAAGGGCGACTCGAATGTCCGTATGATTTTCCCCGCGTCCGGTCACATGCACATATTCTCCCTGATCGAGTGCATCGATCAATGCTTGCTGGATTTTGCGGAACTGATCCATATCCAGTGTATTTACTCGGATTGTTTCGGAAAATATGGTCTCAAACTGCGGACCGATCTCCGGGATTGGGAACGCAATGATTGTAAAACTTCGCTCATCCGGTTTGATATAGCGGTTTTGGATCAACGCTGCATCCGTACGGTACTGCACGGACAATTTCTGCTGTTCCTCCTTGTACACCGGGGCTTCTTTTTTTGTCTGCGGCACAAATAATTTTTCGCCAAATACTTCCATTACCGCAGGTCCCGCAAAAACAGCCGCTTTCTCGCGGTATTTTTCAAATGCCTTCTCAAGATGCGCCAACCGGTCTTTCACAATCGCATTGTTTAAGTACAATGCATTATCGTAACGGTGGTCGTATTCATACTGATTGTTTGCGGAAGTCGTAGATACTCCAAAATTGGCGGTATTTCCCCGACGGTAAATGACCGGCTTTAATCCCATGTCCGCAAACTGAAGGATGGCTTCGCGGATGATTCGTTCAAATCCGATATGATACCGGATATTTACGGTCTTTTTCGCACTCAGATCAATGCCTGCCACTTCAAATCCCTTTCGATAGCCCTCCGTATACGTACGTGCCACAAGTTCAATTGTCTCCTGCGGCAGCGACTGTAAAAATCCGGCAGTTTCTATTTCGTTTTCCGTAATATACGCACCGTATTCATACAGATAATCCGGTGTCGAAAGATCACTTTCCATCACCAATTTTGCAAGGCGGTCTCTTGATTCGTCCACCAATTCAGCCACTTGCTTTTCTTCAAAATATTCATCGTAATCATGAACATAATAATACATCGTCTCTTTGAGCCAGCGTTCATAATCTTCTTCTGTCGTCAAAATCGTATAAACCTGCAGAAAAAGTTCCATCTTTAAAAGAAGAGCCTCTTCGTCATCATCAAACACATCGTCAATAGCTCCCCGGAAATGGCTTGCAAAATAACATAAAGAATCCCCCGCCACGCCAAACTGCTCTCTGGCGTACGTAGGATTGGTAAAATCCGTATCGTAATTTTCCGGGAAAAGATCGCGGTACATCGCTGTATTCTCTTCCTTTTTTTCTTCGAATGAAATTGTTTTTCCCTTTTTTCTTCTTTCATAAACAGCAAAAACAAGCATAAAAAACCGAGCGATCTTTTGACAATATTTGGATTCTTTTTCATTTTCCGCAATGTCACGGATTCGCTCTCTTGCTAATTCATATCTTTCTTCCATCGATATCTCCCTGTCAAATTTTATGATAGAAATGAGCAGCACGGTAAGCCGAGTTCTGTCGTTGGATGATCATCTATCTGGTCCTGCTGTTACCAGCAGGCTCTAGCGACCTACCCGAAAGCACGACGGGCCGCCGTGTCGCTTTCTGTTCGGTCTTGCTTCGGATGGGGTTTACATCTGCCCTTTCTGTTACCAGAAAGGCGGTGAGCTCTTACCTCGCCGTTTCACCCTTACCAGCCGGAGCTGGCGGTTATTTTCTGTTGCACTAGCCTGGGAGTCACCTCCACCGGACGTTATCCGGCATCCTGCCCTGCGAAGCTCGGACTTTCCTCACCTGGGACCTTTCGGTATAAGCAGGTGCGATCATCTGTGCTACTCATACTATGTTCTTTTTGATAATAACTTAATCTAATAGGATTCCACCGCCGATAAACTCTCGTACGATCGAATTCAGTGGAACTTCCTCCGGATTGATGGCGAGGAAATAATCCAGGAATTTAAGCAGACGCTGTGCTTCTGCATATTCCTCACTATCCATCGGCACACGGAACAATGCCGGCTCCGCGTACGTCTTCAAAGCTGCCAGTTCATAAAGCAGCGACGAATTAAACATGGCATCTGCTTTTTCCTGAAACGGAAAAATATTAGCATTTTCGCCATCTCGTACCGACTTCCACATTGCGATCGTCTTCTGTGCACTATGTCCTCTGGTCCGTGCATCCCGCACGATTCTTCGGATCAGTCTTCCATCGGTCGTAGGAATCCGGTTATGATCGTCTATATTCAATGTCGTCAATGCACTGATATATATTTTAAACTTATTTTCTTTTGGAATCTTTTCCGTCAATTTATCATTTAACCCATGGATTCCCTCGATAACAAGAATCTCGTCTGGTCCAAGTTTCAGCATCGGTTTATTATATTCCCGTTTCCCGGTGATGAAATTGTACGTCGGAAGCTGTACTTCTTTGCCTGCCAGCAGTTTCTCCAAATCTTCATTAAACTGCTTTGTGTCGATTGCTTCGATACATTCGTAGTTATATTTTCCATCTTTGTCTTTTGGCGTATCAACACGGTTGACAAAATAGTCATCGAGTCCGATCGGATGCGGCTTCAAACCAAATGTCTTCAACTGTGCCGACAAACGATAAGAAAATGTTGTCTTTCCGGAAGAGGACGGTCCGGCAATCGTTACAACGCGCACTTCTTTGGAAGAAGCAATCTGTTCTGCGATATTTCCAATCTCTTTCTCATGCAAAGCTTCCTGTACCAGCATCAGATCACGCATTCCGCCGTTTACGATCACATCATTTAACTGTCCGACATTTTCCACTTCCAACTGTACTCCGCGCTTAGCCGTCTTTTCCAACGTATGGAACAATTTATAACTTGGCACAAACTCCGGAATATGCTTTGGATCGTCTTCTTTTGGCACGATAAGTACAAAGCCGGATTCAAATGCCTGCAGTTTAAACTTGCTTAAACAGCCTGTGCTGTAAGGCATCGGACCATAAAAATAATCCATGACTTTTCCCAGTTTATGAATCGTTACTCTCGAACTTCTACGATACCGCAAAAGACGGCTCTTGTCAAACATTTTCTTCGCATCAAACAAACGAATGGCCTTGTGAACACTCATTGTCTTTTTCTCAAATGTAACATCTTCATCGATATAACGTTTCATACGATCACTTACACAGGCAAGCAGCTCGTCGGTTACTTCTACCCCGCGCAGTGTACAGTAATACCCTGTGTCGATCGAATACTCTACCGAGATCTTTTCAAATTTATCTTTCGGTGTCTCTTTGTAAAAGGCCTTCAACATAACCATGGTAAGTCCTCTGACATACACACGGCGGCCGTCTTTATCCTGAAAATTACAAAATGTAATATGGTTTCCGCTTTCTACGGTTTTTCCAAGTTCTTTTACCACACCATCTACTTTTACGACAAGCGCATCCGAGTGTCCGGTCTGTTTTGCTAATTCAAAATATGTAATTCCTTTTTCACAAACTACCTTTTTTCCGTCAATTTTTACTGAAATGTTCTCCATGGTGCTCATCTCCTTTCCGCTCATTTCATTTTTTCTGTAAGTTCTTCTAAAAGTGTACACAGATGCTCCACTTCCAAACGGCGCGCACCGGTATTCTCCTGCTCTGCCAATCTGTCAAGGATTGAATCATAAACCTTCTTTTCCTGCAGCAGAAACGCAAGCATCACCGGGTCCTGTTTCTCGATCAAATAGGTGCTGTAACCGGTTCCCGGCACATTGTACCCGTGGGGTTCCCCCGCTTTTTCTGACCGTTTTGCAAGCATGGCAAAGTAAAATTTTCCTTCGTCACGACAGGCTTTTTCCCGTACGAGTTCAAACCCAAATTCTGACAATTTTTCTCGGACAAGCCCGATTTCCGACTGTGGCTGCAACACCAATGTCTGTACTTCTTCAAGCACATCCGGACGTGCCTTCAATATGTCAATCATCAATGGACCGCCCATTCCGGCGATCATCAGGGTATCGACTTCTCCCGGCTTGAGTTTTTCCATGCCATTGCTTCTGCGGCACTCAATTTGTTTTTCCAAACTTTCCCGCCGAATATGCTCTTTTGCCCGCGCGATCGGTCCTTCATTGATATCCATCGCAATCATTTTTTCGGCCACCTGATTCTGAATAAGCCAGATCGCCGCATATCCATGATCACATCCAATATCTGCCACTCTGGCTCCCTGCGGGACCAAAGATACATTCATCTGTAAACGCTTTGATAATTTCATTAATCCAAATAGTCCTTCAATTTTCTGCTGCGGCTTGGATGACGCAGTTTACGAAGCGCCTTCGCCTCAATCTGACGGATACGCTCTCTGGTAACATTGAATTCTTTTCCAACTTCTTCCAGTGTGCGGGCACGTCCATCATCCAGGCCAAAACGAAGTTCCAATACTTTTCGTTCTCTGTCTGTCAAGGTACCAAGCACCTCTGACAACTGTTCTTTCAAAAGTGTAAATGCTGCTGCCTCTGCCGGAACCGGAACGTTGTCGTCCTGAATAAAGTCTCCCAGATGACTGTCTTCCTCTTCTCCGATCGGAGTTTCCAAAGAAACCGGCTCCTGCGAGATTTTCTGAATCTCACGTACACGGTCGACCGGAAGATTCATTTCCTTTGCAATTTCTTCCGGATATGGCTCTCTTCCGAGTTCCTGAAGCAGCTGACGCTGTACACGGATCAATTTGTTGATCGTCTCTACCATATGCACCGGAATACGGATGGTTCTCGCCTGATCGGCAATCGCTCTCGTAATCGCCTGACGAATCCACCATGTCGCATAGGTACTGAATTTATAACCCTTGCGGTAATCGAATTTCTCAACCGCCTTGATCAGTCCCAGATTTCCTTCCTGAATCAGATCAAGGAAAAGCATACCGCGTCCGACATAACGTTTGGCAATGCTGACAACCAATCGAAGGTTTGCCTCTGCCAGACGTTTTCGTGCATCCAGATCTCCGGTTTCCATTTTCTTTGCCAGCTCAACCTCTTCATCTGCAGACAACAGAGGAACTTTACCGATCTCTTTCAAATACATACGCACCGGATCTTCAATGCTGACACCATCAGGCACAGAAAATTCGATATTTTCCAGTTCTTCTTCCGTTGGCTCGTCATCGACATCAAGGATAATATCTTCATCGGTATCCGTATCCGGCAAAATCGCGATGATCCCATTCTGCTCCAGATAATCCAGAATTTTTTCCGTCTTATCTCCATCGAGATCAATATCCTTGAACTGCTCATTGATGTCACTGAAATCGATCTTTCCATCTTTTTTCTTCCCCAGTTCCACCAATTTGTTCAACGACTCCAAAAACTGTACTCGTTCATCCACTGTATTCTTTTCTTCCTTCATATTTTCCTCCATTCTTGCAAATTTACAAGTTTCTTACCATTTATGTCAATGTAATGTGTAATGTCTCTAACTGCTTTTTTTCCATAATGATCTTCTGCAGTTGCGAAAGATCGGTGATCTCCCGGCTTTTCTTATCCAGACTTGCCTTTTTGAGTGTTTTTACCATCTCATTCAGTGCCTTTTCGCGCTCCGAATCCTCATTGACCTGCTGTACCTGCTTATTGAAGATCCCCGCTGCCAATGACTGTTCTTCCTTGCTTTCAAAATAACTGATGATCTGCGCCGGCGAGATCTCACCGGTTCTTGCCTGCTCATACAGCATGCCGGCGATCGTATGATACGGTTCTTCAAAAAAGTCATCCGGCTGTAACCATCTGGAAATCTTTGGAAACAATCCGACATCTTCCGCGATCCAGGTCAAAAGTACGCCCTGTATCTTTAAAATACCATCTTCTTTCTGCGTCTTTGACTTCTGTCTGCGTTCCTGACGGATCTTTTCATAATCGATACCAACCCGCGCTGCTGCCTGTCTGCTCACAAGCCCGCGAAAATCCTCCGCGCGTATCGCATATTGTCTCGCAAAAGCTTCGATATAGTTGTTTCTCTCAATCTCATTATCGAAGGTAAGACATTTCTTTGCCGCTTCATTCATAAAACGTGTCTTTTCCTCCGGATCCTCCATATTATATGCCGTCCGGAGGCGGTCAATCTCATAAAAGAAACTGTTCTGCGCCTGATCGATCCGTTTTTGAAATTCCTCCTTCGAAAGTGCCTTGATAAATTCATCCGGGTCTTTGTACGGCCGCATATTGATGACTTTCACTGTGATTCCGGCTTCTTTCAGCATCGGGATTGCCCGCAGTGCCGCTTTCACACCGGCTCCGTCGCTGTCATAGCAGAGATACACCGTATCGGTATACCGCTTTAACAGACTGCTCTGCTGGCTCGTAAAAGCGGTTCCCAGCGAAGCTACCGCATTGGTAAATCCGGCCTGGTGCAGGGCGATCACATCCATATAGCCCTCGCACACGATCATTCCGCGATCCTGTTTGCCATGGACAAAATTGAGTCCGAACAGGTTACGGCTCTTATCAAATATCATCGTCTCCGGTGAATTCAGATACTTCGGCTTGCCGTCTCCCATCACACGTCCGCCGAATGCAATTACTTTATTGCGGCGGTCCATGATCGGAAACATGACGCGATTCCAAAATTTGTCATACACGCCTTTTGCCTCCTGGAATTGAAACAATCCCGTCTGATTCAGGAGTGAATCGTCATATCCTTTTGCTTTCATATATTGATACAGATCGTTACTGTATTTGTCAGAATATCCCAATCCAAAATGACGGATCGTCTCTTCCGACAATTCTCGTCCGAGCAGGTACTGTTTGGCCTCTCTGCCCCGCTCTGAGTTTAGTTTGGCATAATAATAATTTGCCGCGATCTTGTATATCTCTAAAATCTGTTCTCTGACATTGCGTCTTCGTTTTTCTTCGGTTGTCTCTGACTGTTCGGGCAGCTCCATTCCGGCCCGCTCTGCCAGCTGGGCAAGTGCCTCCGGAAACGTAAGATTTTCGTATTCCATCAAAAAAGTAAATACGTTGCCGCCGGCTCCACAGCCAAAGCAGTAATACATCTGTTTGTTTCCACTTACTGAGAAAGATGCTGTCTTTTCGTTGTGAAATGGACAAAGACCAACGTAGTTGCTTCCCGAACGTTTTAAATTTACATACGAGGAGATGATGTCCACAATATCATTGCGCTGTCTCACTTCCTCAACAAAGTCTTCACTGTAATACATTCCCATCTTCCCTTTTTTTTATTCTTTTCCCCGATCAGTAAATCTGCCATGTACTTGGAATCATCAATGTCTGATAGGTGGATACGGCAAACCGGTCTGTCATCCCGGCGATATAATCGCAGACAACCGTCGATATGCTCTCGCCCTTTTCCCATATCATCCGGGTATATTCTTCCGGCATTTCTTCGATATGATTAGAATAATAGGAAAATAACTGGCTCAGCATACGTTCTGCCTTTCCCTCTTCCCGTTTGGCATCGGAGTTTACATAGACATTGGCAAACATAAACTTGCGCAACTCCTGCAGTGCCTCATACGTTTCATCCGACATCATAATGTCATTTTTTCCCATACTATGTATAACGATGTCATGGATCAAAGTATTGAGCCGCTCCCGCAGATTCTTTCCAAGCACTTGCACACAGGCTTTCGGAAGATCTTCTTCACAGATGATCTTTCCTCGGATGGCATCATCAATATCCGAATTCACATAGGCAATCTTATCGCAAAGCCGCACGATTTTCCCTTCCAAAGTGGATGGATGACCGGACGTCGAATGATTCAGGATTCCATCCCGGACTTCTTTCGTCAAGTTCAGCCCTTTTCCGTTTTTTTCCAATTTCTCTACGACACGGATGCTTTGGATCTGATGCATAAATCCATCCGGGCAGATGCGGTTTAACATACGTTCTCCGGCATGTCCGAACGGCGTATGCCCAAGATCATGTCCCAATGCGATCGCCTCGGTCAGATCTTCATTCAAACGAAGTGCTTTTGCCACAGTCCGGGCATTCTGCGACACCTCTAATGTATGTGTCAGCCGGGTTCGGTAATGATCTCCCTCCGGCGATAAAAACACCTGCGTTTTCCCTTTCAGACGGCGAAATGACTTGCAATGCAAAATTCGGTCGCGGTCTCTCTGATAAACCGGGCGCAGATCACATGGTTCTTCATAATGTTCCCGTCCCTGTGACTGATCACTGAATGATGCATAAGGGCTCAGGATATCATGCTCTCTTTTTTCAAATTGTTCTCGTAATGTCATACTATGTCTCCCTTCCGGGTAACAAAAACTGCCTACATTTACATATTTCAACGTCAAAAAGGATTTTCCTTTTTTTCATTGATTATTTTTTTAAAATATTGTAAGATAGAAAAGAATAAATATATTTGGATTGGAGGCTGTTACCTATGGCTCGTACCGGAAAAAATACATGGTCACTCTTTTTGCTGTTACTGGCGGGCATCGTTCTGGGAAGTTTTATCGCCCATCTGACTGCCGGAGTTTCCGCTCTTTCCTGGTTGTCTTACGGAAAGACGTTCGGACTTTCTTCTCCTATTGTCCTTGACCTGGGAGTTTTGGTCCTTACCTTTGGACTTACCATCAAATTTACGATTGCAAGTATCATCGGCATTATCATCGCCGCAATCATTTATCGGCTTTTGTAATCCGGACGGGGCAGCGGTGCTGTTCCGTCTTTTATCATCTCTATCATAAATGGCACGATTTGCGGATCAAACTGTTTTCCACTGCACTGATCAAGTTCTGATAAAATATAATTTTCTTCGTGCAATTCCTTGTATACGCGCTTGCTTGACATCGTATCATAACTGTCTGCCACGCAGATAATACGCGCTGCCAACGGAATCTCTTCGCCTTTTAATCCTTCGTTATACCCGTTCCCATCATATCTCTCATGGTGGTATCTCGCTCCATCGCTGATTCCCTGAATTGCTGTGAAATCTTTTAAAATCTCACCACCGATAGTTGGATGGTTGCGTATGATCTGCATTTCCTCTTCGGTCAGCTTTCCCGGCTTTTTTAAAATAGCATCCGGGATTCCTATTTTTCCAATATCATGAAGCATTCCCATATAGTAAATCTGTTCCTGCTCCTCATCCGACATTCCCATGCGTTTGGCGATTTCTGCCGAATAAATCGCCACTCGCTGCGAATGTCCATTGGTGTTTTGATCTTTCGCGTCAATGGCGTGGGCAAAGGTCTCCAAGGACTGATTCACAATATCATGATACTGTTTCTGCTTTTTGCGCAAAACATCTACTTTCCGGCACATACCGGCGAGCACGATAACAATCCCCACTGCGACAACGATCAAACCTCCTATCACGATCCACATTCCTGTCATTTTTCCTTTTCCTTCCTACTTTTTCTGCTTACTTACTATTTTCTTTAACTGCGCCAGCACACCGTCTTCCCAATAAGGGCCACATTCACGGGATGCGGCTTGTTTCACTTCTTCTCTCGCATTGGCTACGGCAAAACTGTATTTTGCCCGCTGCATCATGACAATATCATTTTCGTTATCACCAAACACACACGTTTCTTCCGGTGTTATCTGCAAATGTTCCTGCAAAAAAGCAACCGCTGTTCCTTTTCCCGCTTCTTTCGGTACACAGTCAAGCCATTGAATGCCGGCAAGATTTAATCTTACTTTGTTTTCCCATTTTGGACGGAACCAGTCTTTTGTCAATTGTTCTACCATATTGTGATGATACAAAGAGATTTTAACAATATCATCGGATATATTTTTCTGCAGATCTCCCACCGCCTGAATGTCAAACCCATAAGAATCGGATATCCAGCGATACATCTCAGAATCTTCACTTGTCGCATACGCATGTTTTTTCCCACAGACCAGAATATCGCAAGGTTCAATTTTTCTTGCATCGTCTATAATCTTCCGACAGACTTCTTTTTGTAAAATCTGTGAATATATGCACTCTTCTTTTTGAAATATAAGGCTTCCGCCTTCTGAAATTATGTACAAAAGATCTTTTACCGGTTCAAATAATTTTTCAATACTCGCTTTCTGCCGTCCGCTGCATATCACAACTTGAATTCCTTTTTCTGACAGTTTTCTTACCACTTCATAATACTCCGGATTCAACGCAGAAGCAGATCCTCCATCTTTTACCAATGTTCCGTCTACATCACATACAACCAATCGTATCATTTTCTTCTTGTCCCTCTGTCTAAAAAAAGCCCGGTTTATGTATAATTCACCAACCGGGCCTTTACACCTTATTGTCTGTTTACAACACAAAAATTAGTTGTTGATCAACTTATCTTCGCCATTCCAGCTGTACAATTTACGGATTTCTTCTCCAACAACTTCAGAACGATGCTCTGCAGCGATCTTTCTCATTGCACGGAAGTGAGCCTGTCCGCCAGCTTCTGACATATCAAGCAGGAACTCTTTTGCAAAAGAACCATCCTGGATGTCTTTCAATACTTTCTTCATAGCTTTCTTTGTATCTTCTGTAATGATTTTTGGTCCGGTTACATAATCACCGTACTCTGCTGTATTGGAGATAGAATAACGCATTCCTGCAAATCCACTCTGATAGATCAAGTCTACGATCAGTTTCATCTCATGAATACACTCGAAATATGCATTTCTTTCATCATATCCAGCTTCGCAAAGTGTTTCGAAACCAGCCTGCATCAATGCACAAACACCACCGCAAAGAACTGCCTGCTCACCAAACAAGTCTGTCTCTGTCTCTGTACGGAATGTGGTCTCAAGAACACCGGCTCTTGCTCCACCGATTGCCAAAGAATATGCCAATGCGATATCCTGAGCTTTTCCTGTAGCATCCTGCTCAACAGCTACAAGACAAGGAACACCTTTTCCTGCCTGATACTCGCTGCGTACAGTATGTCCCGGTCCTTTAGGAGCTACCATCGTAACGTCTACATCTTTTGGTGGTACGATCTGTCCAAAGTGAATGTTGAAACCATGAGCGAACATCAACATGTTTCCAGCTTCCAAGTTTGGCGCGATAGACTCTTTGTACAATTTCGCCTGCAGCTCATCGTTGATCAGGATCATGATGATATCTGCCTGTTTTGCAGCCTCTGCTGCTGTATATACTTTAAATCCCTGTGCTTCTGCTTTTGCCCAGGATTTAGAGCCCTCATACAAACCGATAATTACGTTACATCCACTTTCTTTTGCATTCAATGCATGTGCATGTCCCTGGCTGCCATATCCGATAATAGCAATTGTCTTACCATCCAAAAGTCCAAGGTTACAGTCACTTTCATAGAAAATCTTTGCGTCTGCCATTGTTTTCATCCTCCTAAAAATAATAAATTATTATATAAAGCTCTGTCAGATAAATCTAACAGATGTTTTACACCATCACCAGTGTTTTCTGTCTTACTCTTCAGTCAGGCACCCTCTTGTCAGTCCGGTAATTCCGGTACGAACCAGTTCTTTAATCTCATAACCGTCAAGCAGTTTGGTAAATGCATTTAACTTTGCCTGATTTCCGGTCAGTTCGATCATCATCGAATCTGCGGCAACGTCTACAATTTTCGCACGGAAAATCTCCACGATCGCATTGATGGAAGGTCTCTCTTCTCTTGCTGCTGCCACCTTAACCAAAATCAGTTCTCTGCAGACAGAAGCCTCACCTGTAAGTTTTTCCACATCAATTACATTTTCCAATTTATGTATCTGCTTTTCGATCTGCTCCAATACAATTCCATCTCCCGTCACAGCAACTGTCATACGGGATACTTCTGTATTTTCTGTCTCTCCGACCGTAAGGCTGTCAATATTATAACCTCTCCGGCTGAAAAGCCCTACAACACGGGACAATGCGCCCGGTGTATTATCGATCAGAATGGATAATACCATCTTTTGCATAATGAAACCTCCTCATCGTACTTATCAAACATTTATTTTACCAACTCTATCGTTTCTTGTCAACTCTTACAATTCAATTTATTTCTCATAAATAAAATCTGACAACGCTTTTTTATTCTTTTCCACATCCACGACCAGACAATCTGCACCATTGATCTTCTCACTGGTGTAAGCACCGTCTGCCGGAAGATGGTACTGCTTGATATCTGTCGTTCCCATCTTAACCACCGCCAGAACGTAAGAATAAATGCTGTCCTTATCAAGATCTGTCGTCACATTTGGCAGGATAACGTCAATCAATTCCATCCATTTGTCTACTGACAGAGATTTTACTTTCTTCAAAAGTGCCTGGACAACCAGACGCTGTCTCTCGGTTCTTCCGTAGTCATCCCCTTTTCCGGATGCTGTCAGAACAGCCGGATAATGTCCGTTTTTCCACTTTCCATGACGGATACGGCAGTAGCCGAGTGCCTGATATCCATTCAAAACCTGCGTTCCTACTTTTACATTACGATATTTTTTACGGCGGATATAATTTGTATCGTTCAGGTTCGTCGCTTCACTTTCCGTCAATGTCGCTTCGACACCGCCTACCGCATTGATCACATCGATAAATGCATCAAAGTTCACTTCGGCATATCCATCCAGTTTAATACCAAAGTTAGAAGCGATCGTTTTATACAACAATTTGATGCCGCCAAACGAATACGCAGCATTAAATTTATTTTTTCCGTATCCCGGAATTTCCACATACATGTCTCGCATCAGAGAAGTTACCTTTAACTTCTTATGCTTCATATCCAGTGTCGCGATCATCATTGAATCCGAACGTCTTGCAGCGCCTTTGGAATCCTGCTCATCCAGGTTCTTATCTGCACCAACCAACAGAATATTGATCACATCCGAGTCACTTACCGTATCGTATTCCGATATATCAACACTATCTAATGCATTATTTTTATCCTGGTTCACCAGCGACAATATGCCGTCTGCTTTGTATTTTGCCACAGCCGCCATGCTCCCCAGTGCCATACTGAGAATAATTCCGATCACCAGAAATACTCTGCCGACTTTTCTCTTTTTTCCCTTTTTATTTTTCACTTTCTCTGTCATAGTTTCCTCCGAATTTCTCTTAAATCAAAAACATTAATGCAAGATTCCGCACTAGTCCACTCTTCAAAAATCCGTAGCGCAGTGCTAAAAATCTTCTTTTTACTGCATTGCTTTCTGACATTTTTGCAAATTCATAAGCACATTTTTTTCTTTCCGGATTGGGAATCTGTTCACCAAACATCCGGTAAAACGCCGTCCCCTGAGCAAACGTAGCCCGGAGTGCCTCTTTCTGTTCTTTTATGTGACGAATGCGCTTTGCCACATATTGAAAAAAACTGCTTGTTCCAATCATATTATCACTATGCTGCCGATAATGCAAGGTCATTTTATCAACATAGACAACTTTTCCAAAATGACTGCAGATCAAAGCAAGCCACCAGTCATGAACGCGGATCTCTTCCGGCAGTTCTGTCAGATAGCCGCGTACTTTTGCATTGCACATTATCGTACAGCCGATACACTTATTTTCCATGAAAAGATGCGCCGTGTCAACCTTTTTTGTATCAAGATGACTCATTTTATGAAAAGAACCGATATCCGTTTTGGATACATCGTCATAACTCTCTGCATCGGTAAACACCAAAATCGGACCATTTTCCTTCTCTTCCGCCGCTTTCATGGCACGGTATGTCACCTCGATCTTATCTGGTTTCCAGATGTCATCCTGATCGCAAAACATAAAATAAGGGAATGTCTCTCGCTGCACTGCTTTCAGAAAATTTCTGGTATACCCTTGATTTTGTTTATTCTGCCACAATGTGATCTGCGGATATTTCTCTGCATATTCTTTTGCAATCGCTATCGTGCCATCCGTGGAACCATCATCACAGATATGGATCTCATAATCTTTAAATGTATTTGAAAGGATGGAATCCAGCTGCTCGCGCAAATATTTTTCGCCATTATATGTCGCCAGAATAATTCCAATTTCTGCCATATCGTTTCTCCTCTATCTGTTTTCCTGTTCTCTCCAAAATCTAGGATTCATCGTTACTTTACGGATAAACCACATCGGAAGTTTTTCATAGCGAAGCCCCAGTTTATATCCAATAAACTTAAATCCGCTCTGCATTACCAGATCCGGAACCAGATACCATTTTCCTTTGTGCAGCAGATACGATGCTGTCTGCTTGACAAGCCGGATTCCCTCGGATTCCGATTTTACACTTTCAAAAATCTCGCGATACTGTCTCTGCGAAACCGCCATGTCAAAATTTCTTGTCAGCTGCTGCCAGTACGTATATTTATGAGCATGCACAACTTTTGCTTCTGCCGCATAGGCAATCTGATATCCCGCCTGCACCATATTCGCCGCCATGATCATATCTTCATTGAAAATGGTCTTTGTAACAAACCCTCCCATTTTCAGGTAAATATCACGACGGTACATCGCACATACATTGGAGCAGAAATACGTTTTGATCCCCAGTCTCGGAAGATCCTCTTTCCCTTTTATAAGGGATTCCTCCGGATAATTAAACTGTCTCGTATAGGTTTCAATCACCCCGACCTTGTCATCCGGAAGCTGCCTTCCGTACACCGCAGCGATTGTATCTTTTTGCTGTACCGCCTGCAGAAGTTTTTCGATCAAAACCGTATCTTCGGGCACGGCATCCTGTGTCATAAAGAGCATAAATTCTGCTTCACTCATCCGGGCTCCTTTATTTCTCGTACCGCCATGATCAAATTCCAGTTTACCAATCGGAACAATCGTTCCATGTTTTGATCTTCCCAGAATTTTCCTAACTCTTGTATCCTCCGCTTCGTCCTCTGTCATGGTCTGCATAAAAAAGATGTGGGCAGGTTCTACCGTCTGCTGATTCAGTTTTTCAATCAATTTTTCCAATTTTTCATCCGGCCGGTATACCGGAATGATAACATCAACCACGTTTTCTCTCTCCATTTTCTATCTTCCAAGGTAACTATTCAGGATCAATGTATGGAAATCAATGAATCGTCGTGCTTGCACATAAGAGACTTTGATTTCCGTACATTTAGATCCTAATAGGGCTCCCCTCCACATATGAGCATTTTTAGCCTTGTAAAAGGCGGGAAAAGGACACGAAGTGTTCGAAATGCGAATATGTGGGAGGGGGGGCCCTGAATAGTTATCTTCCAAGCAATTTATTTACAAGTTTTACAGCCTCTCGGGCATCTTTCGAATACCCGTCTGCTCCGATCTCCTCGGCATAACTTTCTGTCACGACAGCACCTCCGATGATGATCTTTGCCTTTACACCCTGGGCTTTTGCCAGATCGACCACTTCTTTCATCTCAGTCATTGTCGTCGTCATAAGGGCAGACAATCCGATGATCGCCGCATTCTCCTTTATCGCCGTGTCAATGACTAACTGATTGTCAACATCTTTTCCCAAATCAATGACATCGTAACCATAGTTTTTCAGCATCAACACTACCAGATTTTTTCCGATATCGTGAATATCTCCTTTTACCGTCGCCATCACGATCGTATCCAGTTTCTGATCTCCCCGCTCTTTCGCAAGATACGGTTCCAGATAATCAATCGCCTTTTCCATCGCCTCGGCACTGGCTATCAGCTGCGGAAGGAAATACGTTCCCTTCTCAAACAATTCTCCGACATGATTGATCGCCGGAATCAGATAACTGTCAATGATCTGCCCCGGTTTTTCTCCCTTTTCAATCTCTTCTTTGGCAAGAGCAAGGGCCTGTCCGTCTTTTCCTTTTACGACAGCAAGATACAACGGATGTCCATCTTCTTCGCTGCTCTGGCGGTTTGCACTATTTCCGGTGGAAATCTCCGCCTTATTCACACCATTGATATAGTTCAGATCCGCATTTGCTTTGTTTAAGAGCAGATCCGTCGCCAATGCTGCATTTGTAAGAAGCGTCTGGCTTGGATTTGCAATGGCCATCGTAAGTCCCTGCGCGATCGCCATCGTTAAAAAGGCAGTATTTACAAACTGGCGTTCCGGAAGTCCAAAGGAAATATTTGACAATCCACAGATGGTAGCGACACCCAGTTCCTCTTTACAATAACGAATGGTTTCCAGCACTTCGATCGCCGCTTTTTTATTGGCTCCGATCGTCGCCACAAGTCCATCTACGACAATATCCTTTTCCGACAGACCGTATTTTTTCGCTTCTGTCAATATCGTATGGATAATTTCTTTCTTTTCTTCCAAATTTTCCGGAAGTCCTTTATCTGACAACGGAAGCAGGATAAACATCGCTCCATATTTTTTCGCCGCCGGAATCAAATGTTTTATTTTTTCCGGTTCAAGCGAAATGGAATTGATCAAAGCACGTCCCGGGTAGATACGCAGTGCTTCTTCCACGATATCCACATAACTTGAATCGATACAAAGCGGTACGTCTACGGCAAGTGTCAGTTCATTGACTGCCATCAGCATCATTTCTTTTTCGTCAATTCCATTGGTTCCCATATTGACATCAAGAATTTTTGCTCCTTTTGCCACCTGCTCTTCTGCCATATCGATAACAAGATCCATTTTCTTCTGGCGCAGTTCTTCCTGCAGATTTTTCTTTCCCGTCGGATTGATACGCTCTCCTACGATAGAGAACGCTCCATCAAGATCGATTTCTAAAAAGTTTCTTTCATTGGTAAGCGCCCGGATCTGCTTTTTCTCCGGAATTTCTGCTTTTACATTTTCCAGATTTTGTATCATTTTCCGGATATGAAGTGGTGTCGTACCACAGCATCCGCCGAGGATCGTAGCTCCCATCTGTGCCAATGGCAGCATCTCTTTTGCAAATTCTTCCGCATCCATGTCATAAGTCGTCTTTCCGTCTTCCAGTTTCGGAAGGCCGGCATTTGGCTTTACTACAAGCGGAATGCTGCTGACACGGAGCATTCGCTGCACGACCTCATGCATTTTATCCGGGCCGGTCGAACAGTTCAATCCCACAGCATCGACGCCCATGGATTCCATTACGATAACCGCCGTCTCCGGATTCGTACCAAACAGCGTACGCATATCATCCTGGAATGTCAATGTTACAAGGATTGGAATCGTATCTCCACAAGTCTCTTTGATCGCAAGAACTGCTCCACGGCATTCCTGCAGGCTCATCATCGTCTCTACGGCAAACAGATCCACGCCGGCATCGATCAACGCATTAACCTGTTCTTTGTACACGTCGATCAATTCTTCCAGCGTAAGTGTTCCCATCGGATACAACTGTTCTCCTGTCATCGTCATATCACCGGCGATGTAAATCTTACGCGTCGTGCCGCTTTCTACCACTGCCTGCCGGCTGAGTGCAACCAGCTGCTGCGTCATCTCATGAAGTTTGTCTTCCAGTCCATATTCGGCAAGTTTGATCCGGTTACAGGTAAATGTCGGCGCATAAAGCACATCGCTTCCTGCCAGAATATACTGTTTCTGCAATTCCACAAATACATCCGGGTGGTTCAAAATCCAAAGTTCCGGACATTCTCCTGCCTGCATTCCATGTTCCTGCAGATTTGAGCCTGTCGCTCCATCCAAAAATACAAATCCTTGTTGAATATATTCTCTAAAATTCATAGATTCTGCCTTTCCTGGTTACACCATAGCTAATTCTTATATAACTATTCCTGAAACTGTTTAACTCCTTCTTCAATTTCATCATACAGTTTCCGAACCAATTCTTTCACTTTTGTAACTGCCTCCTCAAGAGGTACCTGAACCTGTACGGATTTGTCTCTTGTAGAAATCTCTACAACACCGTTTTTCATGTTTCTCGGGCTTACAACTACACGAACCGGCACACCGAGCAGATCGGCATCCGAGAACATCGCACCGGCACGCACATTACGGTCATCGTAAAGCACTTCCAGACGGTCTTTCTGAAGACTATCGTACAATTTGTCCGCAAATTCTTTACATTCTGCATCATCGGCACGCATACAGCAAAGCTGTACTTCCCAAGGCGCGATCGTGATTGGCCAGATTGGGCCGTAATCATCGCGGCGCACTTCACAGACAGAAGCTGCCAGTCTTCCTACACCGATACCATAGCATCCCATGATCGGATTATGCTTTTTGCCATCCTGATCCAAATATTCCATACCCATCGTTTTGGTATATTTTGTTCCGAGCTGGAAGATATTTCCAACTTCGATACCGCGGGCAATTTTCAATTTTGGTTTTCCACAGCATGGACAGATACCGCCGCCAATTGCTTTCGCAAAATCGCCATATACGGCATCCGGTACATCTCGTTCCATATTCAAGCCAACATAATGTTTATCCACTTCATTTCCGCCGCAGCAGAGATTTTCGATTCCCTTCAGCGAATTATCATAAAGAACCGTAATTCCTTCCGGAAGCTGATAAGCTCCGATAAATCCCGCATGAAGTCCGCAGTCTTCTGTGATCACAGCCGGATGGATCGCCGCACCAAGATAATTTGTAATCTTTGTCTCATTTGCCTCCAGATCACCGCGGATAAACAATACCACATAAGAATCGTCTTCATTTTTCTGATAAACTACCGCTTTCATCGAATTTTCTACCGGAAGATGCAGATAATCACAAACCTCTTCAATCGTATGCTGATTTGGCGTATCTACTAATTTCAATTCTGATTTTTCCAATTTCTGGTCTTTGTTCTCAATAATGCTCTCTGCTGCCTCCATATTGGCACGATAATCACATTCATCGCAAAGTACGATGGTATCTTCTCCAACCGGTGTCAACAGCATGTATTCATGAGACAAACTTCCTCCCATCATACCGGAATCGGAAGCTACCACAGCCACCTCCGGAATGCCGGCACGGGCAAAGATCCGCTGATAAGCTTTGTACATACGATCATAATATTTTTCCAGATCTTCCTGTGAAGTATGGAACGAATATGCATCTTTCATCGTAAATTCGCGGACACGGATCATTCCGGCACGAGGACGCGCCTCATCACGGAATTTTGTCTGTACCTGATAGATCATAAACGGGTATTTGGTATAACTGTTCGCATACTCGCGCACCAGATGCACCGCAGCTTCTTCATGTGTCATTCCCAAAACCATCTGAGCATTGTTACGGTCTTTAAAACGAAGAAGTTCACTTCCCACGCTTTCAAAACGACCGGATTCTTCCCACAAACTTCCCGGAAGTGCTACCGGGAACAATACTTCCTGACCATCCAGAGCATCCATTTCATCACGAATGATTTTTTCAATCTTTGCCGTAATTCTTTTCAATGGTGGAAATTGGGAATAAATACCGTTCGCCACGCTCTTCATATATCCTCCGCGCACCATCAGCGCATGGCTCTCAATCGCACAATCCGATGGTCTTTCTTTAAAGCGGTCTCCAATCATTTTATCAAGTTTCATAATGTTCCTCCTAATTTAATATTTTAATTTTTTTGTGATACAATCTTTTAAATAAAATTGTACTAAATGTCAATGAACATATCTCCGCAATCGGGAAAGCCCACCATATAGCATTCAGTCCAAACACATGTGCCAAGATAAAGGCTGCCGGCAAAATAACAATCAACTGCCGAAGCGCAGATACCATCAAACTGGCAATTCCTTCTCCAAACGCCTGGAATGTCGACATCAATATGATAGAGCATCCTGCAAGCATAAAATGTGTGCAAATAATACGCAATGCCATTTTCCCGATTTTTAACATTTCCGGTGAGGCATCAAACAAAAGCAGAAGCTTGTCCGGTATTGCGAGAAAAATGCACATTCCGACAAACATGATCGATACGGATATCGCAATACCAAACCGGATCGTCTGCAGGATTCTTTCCTTCTTTCTCGCCCCGTAGTTGTAAGCAATGATCGGAATGATCCCATTGTTTAATCCAAACACCGGCATAAAGATAAAACTGTTCAGTTTAAAGTAAACACCGAATACCGCAACCGCTGTCGTCGAAAACGGTGCCAGAATCTTATTCATCCCATATGTCATAATCGAGCCAATCGCCTGCATGATAATGGACGGGATTCCTACCCGGTAAATGGAACCGATCGTCGCACCATGCGGCTTCATTTTTCGAAAACTCAGCGATACATCTGTATTTTTCGTGATATTGAAAAATACGGCAAGACTCATCGCAATGATCTGCCCAACCACAGTAGCTGCCGCTGCTCCGGCAATTCCCAGACGCGGGGCGCCACACAATCCAAAGATCAGGATCGGGTCCAGGATAATATTTACCACTGCGCCGACACCTTGCGTGATCATGGTAAAAAATGTTTTTCCCGTCGCCTGCAAAATGCGTTCTAACATCATTTCCAACATGATACCAAAGGAAAAGATCAAGCAGATCTGAAGGTAGGATGTACCATAATTTACAATTTCCTGTGCATTTGGCAGGGAGGCATCTACCTGTGATTCAAAAAATATTTTTGAGCCAAAGATCCCAAATACGGCAAATGCCACATAACTGATCAGCATAAGCAGAATTCCCATATTGGCCGCCCTGTCTGCCTCTTCAAACTTCTTTTCTCCAAGGCTTCTCGATAACAATGCATTCACTCCGACTCCGGTACCACCTGCCACGGCGATCATCAAAGTCTGGATAGGAAAAGCAAGTGACACCGCCGTCAAGGCATCTTCGCTGATACGGGACACAAAAATACTGTCTACAATATTATATAGTGCCTGTACAAGCATCGATGCCATCATGGGCAATGACATCGTGATCAATAATTTCTTTACGGGCATCGTTCCCATTTTGTTTTCTTTTCTTTCTGTCATCTGTTCCATATATAGTTCTCTTTCCTCACTTTCTTGTCTCCGGTTCTTCGGATATCAGCGATGTCTTCCAATATCTCCGAAGCAGTTCCGGTGCTACCATCAAATGCTCATAATCATTTAGCCGCTCCAGATAAAAACGCCCGGTTTTCTCATCGAATAAAATCTCTGTAATACTCGTATTTTCCAAGTCTACTGCCAATTGCAGCTTATGTTTCATCGGCATATGTAAAAGAAAGGCACACAGTGCACGGATCACACCACCATGTGTCACAATCGCCACCTTCTTTTCGGGGGCTTCACATATCTTTTTAAAATCGTTCCCGATGCGGTCAATGACATCTTGTCCATTTTCTCCTCCGGGATACGCCAGATCGCTTTCCTGTGTAGCACGCTGACGAACAAAACTTCCATAGCGGGACTCAATCTCTTCGTTGGATAAACCTGTCAGGTCTCCAAATTCAATCTCATGAAAGGATTTCACAGTTCTCACCGGAAGTCCTGTTATCTCCGAGATTGGCTGTGCAGTCTCCTGCGCCCGCTTTAAGCCACTTGCATATAAAGCTTCCAATCCATACGAAGCAAGCCTGTCTGCCACAAGATGTGACTGCTGTCTTCCTGCGTCATCCAGACTTACATCGACATTACACAATTTCGATGACTGCCTTCCATGACGAATCAGATAGATTTCTTTCATCTGTTATCACCTCTGCAATCTCTTATTATATAACGGATATAAATTTTTGTAAAGAAACTTTCTTTCAATTATAATGCATATTTTCCAAAAACCTCTTACGATAATGCCTTCCCACGGATACATTTCCAAAATAATTTTTCAAAATGATGACATTTCGGGAACGGATAAACTGCTCGACATAGATTGGATTTACAAGATAGGATTTGTGACACTGACACAGGAAATCATTCCCCAGTCTCTCGTAAATCGCACATAATGTCATATAAGGGATCAAAAACACACCCTTTACTGTATGTAAAAAAATGGTACGGCTGTGATGTTCGATATAAATAATATCATGGATATCCAACAAAATAATTCTTCCATCTTTTCGAAAGAATACCGTATTTTTCCTGCGGGATATAGATGTTTGCGTCACATCGTCTCCTCCTCTTTTCCCACGATTTTCTGCTCTTTTCTTTCCCGGTAGATTTCTTCACAGTTTTCCAAAATCTGGCGCATCATAAAAAAGAATTCTTCCGGTGACATTTCAAATAAAGCATTGGCAAAATCCTGTTCTCTTACCTTACCGGTTATCAAATAGTTCAGATCCATTCCATATAGTCTGTGAAGCATGTCCAATCCCACCAAGCTGATCGCGTGGTCACCTCTTTCCCATTTACGAAAATGTCCTGTCGTCACCCCTAGAGAATCTGCCATTTCAGATACAGATATATCCATAATACATCGAAGATGGCGCAGCCTTTTTCCTACTTGTTCATTGTCAAAAAAATCCATATTTTTCTCCTCACTCGTTTATTTCGCTTAGTCAATTTGTGTATGGTCTCATTTTAACGTATTTCTTTTTAAAAATAAAGTGCGGAAAACGGATATTTTATCCGTTTTTCGAATCTAACCCTGAAAACTATGCTTTACATCTCCCTTTAATACATCTGCAATTACTTTTGCCAATGGTGCGGCTGCATTCATCGCCTCCTCTACGGTATTATTTTCGTTTCCCAGCTCAATCAAAAGCGAACGTTCTTTCAAATGCAGATTATACCGGTATCCCTTGAGATAGATCGGTTTGGTAAACCCCTCAAAAAGTTCCATTGCATGGCATTTTAACTGCAGGCTGAATGCGAGATTCGCCTCCCGGTTCGGATTCGTAAGATAGGCGATCTCTCCGGATTGGTTTCGGCTCATTCCATTAAAAAACATGGCAATCGCCGTCCGTTTTCCATCAATTGTCGTATACGTATGCCTATTTTTTCCGACAGAATCCCGGTGAAGATCGATAATAACCTGAATGTCCGGATTTTTCTCCAACTGTTTTTGAACCCCCGCCAACGACACATTATACGCCTTGCTCCGATCAATTTTTCCATCCATCCAATCGTATTTGGTCGTATCATGAATTACTCCGTATCCATTTTTTCCCAATTCTTCTGCCAGTTTTTCTCCTACTCCGATCACGCTGTCCTCCATTTTCCCGGAACGGCTGTCCGAAAAACTTTCCGATGCCCCGTGTGTATGATAGATCAAAATCTGCTTTTTCCCGTTTTGAACCGGAAGCTTCATATCTCTTTTCAGCAGACGCTCTACAGGAAATAATTTTCGTTTTACAGAGGTCGTAGAATCTATTATGTAAAAGTGATCCCAGAGATAATGAACATCCTTAGTCTCCCATAACTTTTTTACAAACACTTCACTGCCTGTACCGCTTACCACTCCGGATGCCGGCACGGCAGTGACATTTTCACTCTGCACCGCGGTATCCTGCTGAAGAGCCGGTGTCTCCTGCGAAGCATTTTCCTCCTGCAGCAGCTCTTCATTTTCTTTTTGCAGCAGCTCCGGATCGTATTCTACTTTTGCTGTCACATCCGGTTTTTCCATCGGATACACCGCCAATGCCTCCATCGGCCATTCTGCCCCTTTTTCGACAGCAAGAAGATGGCAGAACTGTGCTCCCACGCTTCTTTTTAATTCTGTTTTTACATTATTATCCATAAATCCGCCAAGGATCAAAACCACCAACGCCGCACACACACTCAGCCGCTGTTTCCCACGTTTTCCCATCTTTGTCCCCCTTTTGTGCACTCTTTACAATGTATCCGTATTTTCTCCAAAATATACCTCACTCTTTTTCTGCAGGCAGTAATTCATCACTTTGGCAAGTCCTTTTGCCAGTATTCTGACTGACTCGTCCACATTTTTCGGTGTCACAAACAGATTTTTTGTTTCCTCCTGCAAAACTTCCCGGATAAACTGCTCCCGCTCCCATTCGCGGTAGCCCTGTTTTGTGAGTACCTGTTCCAAATGATCGCTGATGATTGTACGGGCATCCACTACCGTCGGAATCCCCACCGCCACAACCGGCACGCCAAGAGTTTCCTTTGACAATGCTTTCCGAACATTTCCAATGCCGGATCCCGGACTGATCCCGGTATCCGTCAGCTGAACCGTCGTGCACACACGTGACAGGCTTCTGGCCGCCAGTGCATCCACCACAATCACGAGTTCCGGATGTGTTTTCTCCACAACCCCTTTCAGCACCTCTCCGGCTTCCATCCCGGTCTGCCCCATAACTCCGGGGGCAATGGCGCTTACATTTCCGTATTGGTGTTTTTTCATAAAATCGCTGCCGAATTCATTCTCATAATGCCGGGTAACAAAAATCTCCTCTACCATGCGCGGTCCAAGGGAATCGCTCGTCACATGACGATTTCCAAGACCGGCGATCAAAACTCGTTTTTTTCGCAGACCTTTTACCATCCGCTCAAGTTCTTTGCAGATGCACAGCAGCAGATTTTCATTGTCCTCGTCATCATGCAGAAGTTCTTCCGATTCTATCGTAATATACGTTCCCTGTGGCTTTTTCATTGCTTTACTTCCTTTTTCATCTTTAATCTCAACCACCGTGATCTTTGCTCCACTTTTTTCATCCCTCTTTTTTTCCAGCACTACTCCCTTGATTTCTACATTATCCCTGGGAAAACTTTCTCTGACTTCCATCGCCAGATCGGTTTTTCTCTCTGTCATCCCGCCATCACTCCTATCGTTCATTCTTTCACCATTATTCCCCATATTTTTTTAATTATGTATTGACATCTGCTATTTTTTGTACTATCATAAATGAGTATGTTTATGTTAATGTCCGTGTCCGTTTAACGAAACATCATAAAAAATAAATGAAAATACACAATGGAGGTGTTAGAATTGGCAAATATTAAGTCTGCAAAGAAAAGAATCCTTGTTTCTCAGAAAAGAGCTGACAGAAACAAGTCTATCCGTTCTAAAGTTAAGACAGCGATCAAAAAAGTAGAGGTTGCAATCGAGGCAAATGATAAGGCAGCAGCAACAGAGGCATTGAGAGCAGCTGTTTCTGAAATTGATAAAGCTACCAAAAAAGGTATTTATCATAAGAACAACGCAGCAAGAAAAGTATCCCGCTTGACACTTGCTGTAAATAAACTTTCATAATTTGACTTAAGTATGTAGAGGGCAGTCGTACTGCTACTACAATTCTACCCGTCATAGAAAAAAGGAGATGTTTTCGGACATTTCCTTTTTTGATGCACAAGAACTCAAAAAAGGTTTACAAAACTCCAAAAAAATGGTATCATTTTATTAATATTGATAAGTAGTTACATAAGAATGGAGACAACTATGAAAAATACAGATTATCTCTCATGGGATCAGTATTTTATGGGGATTGCGACGTTATCTGCAAAACGCAGCAAGGATCCGCACACGCGTGTTGGTGCCTGCATCGTTGCCCCGGATAACCGCATTCTGTCCGTTGGTTACAATGGCATGCCACGTGGCTGTTCAGACGATGAATATCCCTGGGAGCGTTCCGGTGATGAATTGGACACAAAATACCTTTATGTCTGTCACGCGGAATTAAATGCACTTTTAAACTATTCCGGTTTCCGTCTGCAGGGGGCTCGTATCTACACAACCTTGTTTCCCTGCAATGAATGTACAAAAGCATTGATTCAATCCGGGATTAAAGAAATTATCTATGCCGAAGATAAATATGCCGATACTGCCAGTGTCATCGCCGCTAAAAAAATGATGAAATCCGCCGGTGTATCTTACCGCAAATATGAAAATCAGGGCAAAGAACTGACCTTATACATTTAACTTGAGCATCAGAACGGAGGACTCACATGAAAAAGTTATTAAATATGAAAAAAAAGGAACAACCCATTCATACTCCTACAGAAAAAAAACCAAAAGCAGAAAAACAGAAAAGCAAGAAAATAAAGACAGTGAAAAAAGAAAAGCCAAAAAAGGAAGCTCGTATGCCGAAGATCAAGCGGGAAAAACCGAAACGGAAGCCAAAAAATCCTTCCGTCAAAAAACTTCCAAAACCGGTAAGTGTCGTTTGGGAATGGCTGAAATGGCTTGGCCGCCAGATCCTGAAACTGATTCGCATTATCCCGACTCTCTTTCCAAAGAAATCCGAAAAGGATGCCCCTCTTCTGGACGGAAATGTCAAAGTGCTCCCTCAGTTTTGCATTCAGACAAAATTGATCGGCTGCTACCTCATCCCGGTTATGTTGATCGTAATATTAGGAATTGTTTCCTATTCACGTTCATCGGGAGCCTTAAACAGCAACTACGAAGCCGCAGTTTCGCAGACGATGAATATGGCAAATGAATATTTTACTTTTGCCTTGTCAAACATTGAATCAGATATGAACACTGTATTATCCGACAGCGAACTTAGTACATATTATTCCGGTGAATACAGCACCAATGACGCACAGCAGAAAACCAGGGATGACTTGAAGAAAAAATATGATGCTCTTCAAGAAAAAATCAACTCCCTCACCCCGGGCACTACAGCCTATTACAAAACCTATTATGATTATGCTACGATCAAAGATGAATTTGAAGAAGCAGACGAGATACTGACAGACGCGAGTGACGGAAAAACAAATGTATACGATTCTTTCAACCAGTCCATCAGTAACAAAGTAGCTGCGAACCAGTTTATTGGAAATATATACATTGTAAAAGGCGGATATAATACCTTTAGTTCCCAGTCAAAACTGCGCGGTCAGGAAGATAAAACCAAAGAAGACGTTGAAGCCAAACGTGATATCCATGCCAAAGGCGAAGAAATCTACTCTGCCTTTTTAGATACCGATCTCGGGCAGAAAGTTTCGATGGATGCCACAAGTTATTACTGGGTTGGCTCAGGCTCCATGCCGGATCTTGACAAATTGCTTCTTGTAGACCCATCTTCCTACATTCTCCGTGTAGCTCATGATGTGTCCTCTACGACAGATGCTGTAATGATCGTAGATATTAAAAAAGATGCTATCTTAGATATTTTAACAAACTTTAACCTTGGCGAAGGAAGTTACGTTGGTATCATCACTCCGGACAATCAGGAAATGGTTGTTGAAGGAAAAGATATCACGAAAGAAGAAGAAGGAAAATCAAAATCACAAAATAGCATTGTAAAAGAAACTATTTACAAGGATCAGGATTTTTATAAAGACGCTTTGAAAAGTGAAAAAGATTCCGGAAAAGATTATGTTCGCTTTGATGGAAAAACGTATCTGTTTACCTTCGAAAAAATCGGTCGTTCCGGCATCATGCTCTGCAGCATGGTTCCACAATCCGTCATTGTAGCACAGGCAAACAGCATCCGTGTCCTAACGTTTGTTATGGTAGTCATTTCCTGTATCATTGCGATGATTGTAGGAACTTTGATCTCCAAGGGATTTAGTAAATCCATTAACCTTTCCATCAAGGAATTGGCAAAAGTTTCCAAAGGTGACCTTACGGTTGAATTCCGTACGAACCGCCGTGATGAATTTGCTCTTCTGTATGGAAGCTGTAATGACATGCTCGCAAACATACGCGGTCTGATCATGGAAGTAGAATCCGTTTACGATGCCTTGAGCGTATCGCTGAACAAAGTAAACACCTCTTCCACCACTTTCTCGGAAACGACAAAAGACATTCAGACTTCGGTACATGAGATTGAAACCGGTGTCGGTGAGCAGACAGAAAGTGCTACTGACTGCCTGAACGAGATGGATAGCCTGTTTACTAAGATTAATGTCGTAAACGACAATACCAATGAGATTGGAAGCATTGCCGCTTCTACACAGGTTGCGATCAATTCGGGATTAACCAGCATGGATAACCTGAACGCGAAGACAAAATCGACGACAGACATTACCGACAGTGTCATCCAGACAATCAAAGAATTGTCTGTACATTCGAAAAACATCGGCCAGATTGTCAATAGTATCAATGACATCGCCGAAGAAACAAACCTGCTTTCCTTGAACGCTTCGATTGAAGCAGCACGTGCAGGTGCTGCCGGTAAGGGATTCTCCGTCGTAGCAACACAGATCCGTAAATTAGCTGACCAATGTCTTGCTTCTGCCGGTAAGATTTCAAATATCGTTACCGAGATTACAGAAGCCACTAAAGAGGCTGTAAGCACGGCACAGACAGCTGAGGAAATTGTCGATGAGCAGGTAGAAGCCGTAGCCGCTACCGCCCACTCCTTCCAGACTTTGAAACAGCGCATCGAAAAACTTTCCGAATACCTCGAAAGTATTCAGAGCAGTTCCAAAGACATGGAAGCATCCGGTTCTTCCACTTTGAACTCGATGGAAAACATTTCCGCGATTTTGGAAGAAACACTGGCATCTGTTACTTCGGTTGCTAATGTAACCGATAAACAGTCCGAAGCACTCACTTCTTTGGATGATGCTTCTTCCCAGTTGATGATCCGTGCAGAACGTCTGGGAGATGCAATCTCTAAATTTAAGACAAAATAGTAACTATTCAGAATTTAATGTATGGAAATCAATATATAAAAAATGCATCTATGATAATCCTTTTATCATAGATGCATTTTTATTTGCGGTATTTTTTCAATTCCATGCCAACATCTTTTTTAAAAGTTTCCCATGCATCGGGATGCTCCACAAAATATTTCGGACAAATTTTTCCCGTCACATCGTAATGCCGTATCAGATTCTCTTCCGTAAGATCAAATTTGATGCACAGATAAGTACACAATTGTATCAGAGAGGCCTGTGTCTGCGCCGTAAACTTTCCATTTTCCTTTTTATGGCAGCACTCGATGGAAACCGTGTCAGAATTTCTGTCATTTGACGCATACGCCATCTCTTCCAATGGGATACACTGTACGATTGTACCGTCCAGTCCAATGACAAAATGACTGCTGGCATACGTCTTTTTTTGTTTCTTTTCATTGGCTTTCGGCAAATTGTTAAAATAATTACGGTTTGCCACCGCATCTACTCCGGGATTCGCTGTATAGTGTACGACGATGGCATGAACCTTCTTCAAAGCCAGCTGGGGTCTTGAGTAAGGGTTGGGATCTAAAAAGCGAACATCAAAGGTAATATCCGGGTACGTCTTCTCGCTCGCCGTCTGCTGCTCTGCCTTTTGCCGGCGGGTTCCAGCCACGACAAGAAGCGTGATAAAAAGAACAAGGGCTGCTATGCCAACTATCACAGCATAGCGCCCTCTTTTGCTCCATCGACGCCGTTTTCTGCGCCGGTATATTCTTTTATTCGACACTATAGTTTGGTGCCTCTTTTGTGATATGAATGTCATGTGGATGACTCTCTTTCAAAGACGCTGCCGAGATCTTAACAAATCTTCCGCTCTCTTTCAGATCTTCAATCGTCTTTGCTCCACAATATCCCATACCGGAACGGATACCACCAATCAGCTGGAATACCGTATCTTCTACGGTTCCTTTGTAAGCAACTCGTCCTTCTACCCCTTCCGGAACAAGTTTCTTCGCATCCTGCTGGAAATAACGGTCTTTACTTCCGTTTTCCATGGCAGCGATAGATCCCATACCACGATAAACTTTATATTTTCTTCCCTGGAAGAGTTCGAATGTTCCAGGACTCTCATCACATCCTGCAAAAATACTTCCCATCATGCAGACATTTGCTCCTGCAGCGATGGCTTTTGTCATATCACCGGAATACTTGATACCACCATCCGCGATAATCGGAATACCATATGGTTTTGCAGCTTCGTAACACTCCATGATCGCTGTCACCTGAGGAACCCCGATACCGGCTACAACACGTGTCGTACAGATGGATCCCGGTCCGATACCTACTTTAACAGCATCCACACCTGCTTCGATCAATGCCTTTGTAGCCTCTCCTGTCGCTACATTACCGGCAATAATTCCAAGATCCGGATATGCATCACGTACCATCTTCACAACACGAAGAACGTTTGCTGAATGACCATGCGCCGTATCAATAACAATAACATCAACTTTTGCCTTTACCAAAGCATCCACACGGTCAAGAATGTTTGCCGTCACACCAACACCTGCACCACATAGAAGTCTTCCCTGTGCATCTTTTGCGGAATTTGGATATTTAATCTGTTTTTCGATGTCTTTGATCGTAATCAATCCACTCAAATTTCCTTCGTCATCTACAATAGGAAGTTTCTCTTTACGGGCTTTGGCAAGAATCTTCTTTGCCTCATCCAAAGTAATTCCTTCTTTCGCTGTAACGAGCCCTTCGGATGTCATGCTTTCTTTGATCTTTTTCGAAAAATCTGTCTCAAACTTAAGATCACGGTTTGTAATGATACCAACTAATTTTCTTCCCTCTGTGATCGGTACACCGGAAATGCGGAATTTTGCCATTAAATTATTGGCATCTTCCAATGTATGTTCCGGAGACAAATAAAATGGATCTGTAATAACTCCATTCTCAGAACGTTTTACCTTATCGACCTCTTCTGCCTGCTGCTCAATTGTCATATTTTTGTGGATAATACCGATACCACCCTGACGTGCCATCGCGATTGCCATGCGGTGTTCCGTAACCGTATCCATTCCTGCGCTCATCATAGGAATGTTCAATTCAATCTTTTTTGTTAAATGAGTTTTCAACTCTACCTGGTTAGGAATGACTTCCGAATAAGCCGGAACCAATAAAACGTCGTCAAATGTAATGCCTTCACCAATAATCTTACCCATTTTTTCGTCTCTCCTTTTCTTGTTAATCTTTATTGTATATTGTATCTATTCTACTATTAGGAACCTAATCTTGTCAAGAGAATTTCCCTCTTTAATAGGAAATAAAATTTTTTTCATTTTTTTTAAAAAAACACTTGCATTTTAAAATTTCTTATTGTATAATATCACTTGTCGGTTGACATTGGGCTATCGCCAAACGGTAAGGCACTGGACTCTGACTCCAGCATTTCAAGGTTCGAATCCTTGTAGCCCAGTTATGAGAAAAGCTTTGAATGGCAGTAGTTGTTCAGAGCTTTTTCTTTTAGTAACGATTTAGGACTTACTTTATGTAAAAAAGAATGGAGTTTGACTTATGAGTAACAATTTAAAACAGGAAATCGAAAAGCGGCGTACCTTCGCTATCATCTCGCACCCGGATGCCGGAAAAACAACTTTGACCGAAAAGTTCTTATTATATGGAGGAGCAATCAATCTTGCCGGTTCCGTAAAAGGTCGAAAAGCTGCTAAACACGCGGTCTCTGACTGGATGGAAATCGAAAAAGAAAGAGGAATCTCCGTCACTTCCTCCGTATTGCAATTTAATTATGACGGATTCTGTATCAACATCCTGGACACTCCGGGACATCAGGACTTCTCCGAAGACACCTATCGTACTTTGATGGCTGCCGATTCTGCCGTCATGGTGATCGACGGCTCCAAAGGTGTCGAGGCACAAACGATCAAACTGTTTAAAGTCTGCGTCATGCGCGGAATCCCTATTTTTACTTTTGTCAATAAAATGGACCGCGAGGCAAAAGATCCCTTTGAACTGATCGATGAGATTGAAAATGTACTTGGGATCCGCACCTGTCCGATCAACTGGCCGATTGGCTCCGGAAAGAATTTCAAGGGCGTTTATGACCGAAATACCAAAACCATCTCTCGTTTTCTTCCTTCGGACAACGGACATAAAATTGAAGCCATTGAAGCCAAATTAGGCGACAGCGGACTGGATGACCTGATCACAAAGGAATATCATGATATTTTAGTAGATGAAATTGAGCTATTGGACGGTGCAAGCGACGAATTTGACCTGGAAAAAGTACGAGAAGGAAAACTTTCTCCTGTCTTCTTTGGTTCTGCCCTGACAAATTTTGGTGTAGAAACCTTTTTGCAGCATTTTCTGGAAATGACCACTTCTCCTCTTCCTCGTATGTCCGGAGATGAAGTCATTGATCCATTTTCGGAAGATTTTTCTGCCTTTGTCTTTAAGATTCAGGCAAATATGAATAAAGCACACCGTGATCGTATCGCATTTATGCGTATCTGCTCCGGCAAATTTACAGCCGGTATGGAAGTCACTCATGTGCAAGGCGGTAAAAAGATCCGTCTTTCCCAGCCACAACAGATGATGGCGCAGGAAAGAAAGCATGTGGAAGAAGCTTACGCCGGTGATATTATCGGTATTTTTGACCCGGGTATCTTTTCCATCGGAGATACGTTATGTAAATCCAAAAAGCCGATCCGTTTTGCCGGTATTCCGACTTTTGCACCGGAACATTTTGCCCGCGTCCGTCAGGTCGATACGATGAAACGAAAACAGTTTATGAAAGGCATCACGCAGATTGCACTGGAAGGTGCGATTCAGATCTTCCAGGAATTTAATACCGGTATGGAAGAGATCATCGTCGGCGTAGTCGGTGCCCTCCAGTTTGAGGTGCTGCAATACCGCCTGCAGAATGAATATAACGTAGAAATCCGCATGGACCAGCTTCCTTATGAGCATGTCCGCTGGATTGAAAATGAAGACATCGATATAAACAGTCTGTCGCTTACATCCGATGCTAAGCGTGTCAAGGACTTTAAAGATCGTCCTCTTTTGCTCTTTACACACCCTTGGAGTATTCAGACCGTGTTAGACCGAAACGAAGGACTGATTTTAAGTGAAGTAAGCCAAAACAACGAATAACGAAAGGAGACTTTATTTATGAAGAATATCACAAAACTACTGGGACTGCTGCTCTTATTTTCCGCTTTTGCCATGACGGTGTCTGCACCGGTGCAGGCAAAAAAAGATTTTACGGTAAGCCCTTCCAGTAAACCTTACAAAAACAAATATGTTAAAAATCCGGTATACAACAAGTATACCAAACATTATCTCACACTCCGCTCCTACCTTGACGAAATGTCGAAAAAAGGTGGTGGAACACTGACGATCAAAAAAGGTACCTATAACATCAGCAATGCTCTGTTAGTACCTTCTAACGTAAAAATCATGCTTCAAGACGGCGTTGTTATGAATAAGATTGGCAACTCCCACACAAAAAAGCTGAAAGCCGGTCATGTTATGTTTGAATGTGTACGTTCTTCCCGCATTAACAAAAAAGGGGTTGTGGGCAAGTACAACGGTGAAAAAAACATTCAGATCATCGGAGAGGGTACGGTAATCATGAATCTCAGCGGCTGTAATAAAAGTGAAGCAATCCGTGTGCCACACTGTAAAAATGTATTGATTGATAACATTACCTTTACTAATCTCCGCGACGGACATTTTATCGAAGTAACCGCTTCCAAAGACGTTACGGTTCAAAATTGCACCTTTAAAAACAATTTGAGCGGAGAACGTTGTGCGATCAACCTCGATACCCCGGATAAAGTAACCAATGGTTTTAACGGAAAATATTCCAAATTTGACAAGACGCCGGTTCTCAATGTCACAATTCAAAACTGTGAGTTCTACAACCTGCACCGCGGCATTGACACTCATCGTTTTTCGCCAAATAAATACCATACCAATGTTCAGATTCTTGGCTGTACTTTTAAAGACTCCGTTCAGAGTCCGATCATGATGTTAAACTGGAAAAATGCGGTTATCAGGGGAAATACCATCGATACCGTAAAAGGCTGGAACACAAACAATATTCAAAAAGAAAAATTTGCTATTTATATGCGTGGCGGTGTCATTGACCCAATCATCTCTGAGAACCGGATTAATAGCGTTTACATGCCTTTTTATGCCAAAGGACATAAAGAAGCTGCCGGTGATATCGCAGCCAGATATGCAGCTACTTACAATAGCATTTCCGCAGCAAGCATCGAGAGTATGAAAAATAACATCCTTGGTGACAATTGCATTCTCCGCTATTTTGCGATCAACCACAAGGGAACTCTTTACATCGCAAAGAGCGAAAAACACTATAATAAGTATTACATCGCGCCGGTACAGGCACAGTAAATAATAAATAACTTGCAAAAAAGAACGGTTCTCTTATCCAAAGGATAAAAGAACCATTCTTTTTATTCGAACACTTATGATAATACGTTTTTCATTCTATTTGTCATCCTGCAATGCGTCAAATCCGCTTTCACCCGTTCTGACTTTGACAACATCCTCAACATCGTATACAAAAATCTTACCATCGCCGATATGCCCGGTATACAATGCCTGTTTTGCTGCATCAATTACGGCTTTCACCGGTACGGCACTTACGACAACTTCCACTTTAATCTTAGGAAGGAGTGAGAATTCAACCGGTACACCACGATAGTACTCTGCTTTTCCTTTCTGGGTACCACATCCAAGTACCTGTGTTACTGTCAGACCTTTGACTCCAATCTCATTGAGCGAAGCATTCAGATCCTCAAACTTATTCTGTTTACAAATAATGGTAACTTTGGACAGTTTGACATCGGATGCCATTGTCTCTTTTGGCTCGCGAACCTGTACCGGTACAGCATCGTCCATAGGAACTTTCTTTTCTTCCGGTTCCGGTGCGGATGCTGCGATTGCTGCCAATGCGCTGTCACCAATTGTATTTACGCTATCCGAGATAACAAATCCGGAATAAGCTGATTCCAAACCGTGCTCTGTTGCATCGAGTCCTGCAATTTCCTCTTCTGCACTAACACGCAGACCAACTGTTTTCTTGATCACAAGGAATGTAATCGTAATCGTAATAGCTGTCCACAATGCGGTACAAAGCATACCGGTAAACTGAATACCGAGAAGCTTAAATCCACCGCCATAGAACAATCCGAGAAGTTTCTCTCCATTGGCTCCTGCCAAAGAATACGTTGGTGCTGTATCCGTAGCAACGAGACCAACTGCCAAAGTACCCCAGATACCATTCATCATATGTACTGCCACGGCTCCAACCGGGTCATCAATACGTAATTTGTAATCAAGAAGCCATACACCGAATACAACAAGTACACCGGAAACAGCTCCGACGATCGTTGCTCCAAAAGCATCCGTTACATCACAAGGTGCTGTAATTGCTACCAGACCGGCAAGGGATGCATTCAGACACATCGAAACATCCGGTTTACCATATTTTACCCAGGTAAAGATCATACATACTACAGTGGCTACTGCCGGTGCAATCGTTGTGGTTACAAAGATGGCTCCCAACTGTGATACAGACGTTGCTGCCGCACCGTTGAATCCGTACCAGCCAAGCCATAAGATAAATACACCGAGGGCACCAAGTGCGATATTATGTCCCGGAAATGCACCAACTTTGATGCTTCCGTCTTTTTTCTTCTTAAACTTACCAATACGAGGCCCGAGAATATACGCTCCGATCAATGCCGAGATACCACCAACCATATGAATACAGTTCGAACCGGCAAAATCATGGAATCCCATCTGTGCTAACCAGCCGCCGCCCCATGTCCAGTGAGCTTCGATTGGATAGATCACTGCGGAAATTACTGCGGAGTAGATACAGTAAGAAAGGAACTTTGTTCTCTCTGCCATTGCTCCGGAAACGATGGTCGCTGTCGTTGCACAGAATACTAAGTTAAATACGAATCCTGACCAGTCAAAGTTTGCATAATCCGTAAAAATTGCAAAATTTGGTTTTCCGATGATTCCACCGATGTCATCTCCGAGAAACAATCCAAATCCGAGTAAAATAAATACTACTGTTCCAATACAAAAATCCATTAGGTTTTTCATAATAATGTTACCTGTATTTTTTGCTCTGGTAAAACCTGCCTCAACCATTGCAAATCCGGCCTGCATCCAGAATACAAGGGCGGCTCCGATCAAAAACCAGACACCAAATACCTGGTCACTTATTACACTTAAAATTTCGTCTGTCATAAAGATTCCTCCTTGTTTAATTGGTTTCCTGCGACTTAGATCGGTATTTCTCTATTCACCCAGCCGCGCCTATCTGCCAGCAAAAAATAGGATAAAAACAAAAAAACGCCAAAGCAAATGAATTTCATTCGCTTGACGTCTTTGTCGTTTACGATTGCCATTATAGGACAATCATTTTCAAATGTCAACCCTTATTTGCAAAGATTACACAAAAGAAGTAGTTTTCTACTCCTTTTGTGTGATTGGATTCCCTAATTTCTGTAATTCCGGAAAGAGATAATACAGAAAATATCTGCCGCGTTCGGTGTTCTCCGAATTAGTAATAATCCCATAAATCGGCTTCTGAACCACTCCGCCGCCCCCCTGGAAAATACTGTTATACCGCTCACTCTTTTCCAGATACACGCCATACGCATGTTTTTGTGTATTTTTTTCATCGTCCGGAATATACAGGTATGGCTCAATCGCCTTTAATTCTTCTTCCGACAAAAATTCATTGAGATCCACAAAAAAGCCGTTGTCATGATACGTCGTAAAATCTTTTTCGTCTGCGATCATACCATCCAATAAAGAGGCATAGATCAAAGAAGAAATCTGTGACAGATCACTCGCTGTCGACGCACCGACCTTTTGTGCCAGCTGGGTATCCGTATAATACAAATGAAACGACGATAAATTTTTATCCGGATCCAGTTTCATATACTGCGTAAACTCGTCCGAAAAGGCATTGACCGGAATTTCCGTCGCCACTTCATTCACGATCGCACAGCGGAACGCAATGTCTTTTTTCGTGATAACATCTTTATAAATAAAGAATCCAACCACACATAAGATCAACACCACGACAATAAGCGGACGCAGATAATACGTTTTAAACTGCGTGATCTTCTGACTGCGGTTCATCTTCTTCCATCTGCTTTTTCCACTTTCTGTCTCGTCGCGCTTTTCGTAGATTGCAGCTTCTTCATCTAGAGACGTTTTTTTATTTTTTACATCAATTGCCATTTTTTTCCATCCTTTCATTTTGGTAAAAATGATTCAGGGGACCGTTGCCGGCTCCCAGATCAAGTCCGGCAGCAATCGCACCGGTCAGATAGTCTTTTGCCTTTTGTACACTCTGTTCCATCGTATTTCCCTGTGCCAGTCCACAGGCGATCGCAGAAGACAAAGTGCAGCCGGTTCCGTGAGTATTCGGGTTTTCAATAAATGGGGCATGAAACCATACCACCGGCTTGTCCGCCTCCGGGATCAGGAGATCCCGGGCATCGGAATCACCGTATTCTCTGCCGTGTCCACCTTTGACCAGTACCGCGCAGCCATTCTCTTTGGCCAGCTTTCTTCCTGCTGTCTCCCTCTCTGCCGGTTCCATATTTTCCGTACTACATAAAACTTTCGTCTCACTGAGATTTGGTGTAACCAGATCCACTAACGGAAGCAGTTTGGTCTGCAGTATCTCTTTTGCCTGTGGTTTCAGCAGATTCCTTCCACTCGTCGATACAAGGACCGGATCCAGCACAATCTTGGGCTGAATTCCCGGCATTTTACGGATTGTTTGAATTGTTTCTGCCACCGCTTCGATAATTTCTTCGTTGCAGAGCATCCCAATTTTTACCGCATCCGGGAAAATATCTTCATACACAGCGGTAAACTGCTGCTGAACCACCTCTGCTTCTACCGGATAAACAGCCCTTACACCACATGTATTTTGTACCGTAACCGCTGTGATAACACTCATGCCATAACAGCCCCATGCACCAATTGTTTTTAAATCTGCTTGAATTCCCGCACCACCGCTGCAGTCAGAACCGGCTATCGTCAATACTTTTTTCATCGTGATCAAACTCCTTTCCCCTGCAGATTCTCTATCATCCACAATAATTTCGAAAGATTTATCGGTTTATGGATCGTCGCATTAATCCCACTGAGCATATTCAAGCGGGTGTCTTCCTGCTCGATACCATCCAGCATAAGAAGGATGGGCAGTTTGCCATACACTTTTTCCTTGTGAAACCGAATCTGTCTGGCAAGTTCATAACATTTCATATCATCAAGGTCTTTATCCATAAGAACTGCCGTAATCTGCCCGGAATTGATTTTTTCCAGCAATTCCATCGCCATTTTCCCGGAAGATGCCTCATAGACAACCGCACCATTTATCTGAAAAAGCGATGCCGTCAAAGGATCTCTCTGTTCTGCATTTTCCACAAGAAGATATCCTTGTCCACACATATTAACTTCCTCGATAACTTCTTCTTTATGTTCCTGGTCCGGAAACAACGGATTGGCATTATAATACAAAACCGGAAGAGAAATTTCTACTACATTACTATCCAATACTCCTTTACGAAATTCTACCGTTCCACCAAGGAGTTCTGTTATCTTAGCCACCAAAGAGGCCGAAAATCCATTTCCTCCAAGAGCAATTACTTTTTCATTTACATTATAATCATACTGATCATCCAACATTCTCTCAAAATATTTTTCATTGATCACCGGTCCCTCGTCTTCCATTCGAATCCGGATCACGCAGCGGTCTGTTTCAATATTCGTTTCCTGAATATAAATCTTTACCGCACTTCCCCGAGGTGCATATTTTACAGCATTTCCCAAAAGATTGACAAGAATCTCCCTGAACCTCTCTCCATACATATAATATTCCTGATGAATTGGCAAGTCAATGACTTCCTGAATCGAAATATCGAGCCCTAGTGAAATCTTGCGTTCCTCCTCGCACACCTCCATACAAAGAGCATATAGATTAAATGCCTCGTTGCTCTTTCCAAACGGTGTCTGCAAAAGCTGATATTCTTTCATGCCATCGATCATCTCACTCATATATTCCACACAGCGTTCCAGTTGTGGAAGAAGTTCCGGATTTTCCGGTTCCAGCAAAAGTTCTTTCATCTTTCCTACCGGATTTTCGATTTCATCTGCCAGATATTTCATCAGCATCTGACGTCCTTTCACTGATGCTCTCGCCTCTGCCAAAGCATCTGTAAGCAGTTTCTGACTGGCTTCTTTCTGATACACTTCCTCTTCCCTGATCTGACTTACATCACGTACGACAAGAAGTACCGTATTGATATCAGAGCCATAAAATGAAAAGCTGCATATTTTATGTTTTCTTTGAGACTCCTTTGTTTCCACCCGGCAAAAGCGGTAACCCTTTGGCTCTCCCGAATGCAAAATGCGAAGCATCTCATCCAGTTGTAAAAAGAACTCTATCTCCTTCCTATCCTGTTCACACACATATGTGTTACACCACCATTTCAAAAAAGAAGAGTAGTAACGATTTCCTGTATACGATCCATAATCTGATTTTTCGATAAAATATGACTCAAACGCCTCGGTCGGAACATCAATTTTCAAAATAAAGCTATAATCCTTCACAATCTGCTCATCAAAGATTTCATGCAGCTGCTGACGCTCTGTTACCGGCACCGCATTATAACTTACCTTTTTGGCATAACCAATGACGCGGATCGTTTTCTCTTTTACCATGATCTTATTTAGAAACAATTCATAATTATCATAATACACTTTCCCTGTTTCTGTATTTTTTGTCAATAAACGAACGGTATCATTACAAGAAATCTGTCCTCTTATAAACTGCTTGATTTTGCTGCGATCACCTCGAAACACAATATCATTCTTAAATAAAATTTTTCGGTAATCTTCATCCAAGCTGTCTTCTATCGCAAGTTTGGTGTCATCGGAAATATAATTTTGTCCAAGGATCCGGAATTTTTTATGACGCACATTATATTCAAACAATAAATCTGCCGATGTATTTAATGTTCTCTCATACTTTTCCTTCTCCTTAATAAGTTCATATTGAAATGTCTTTCTTGTAGTAATATCCATCATAATACAAAGATATTCTTCCCCTTGTTCACGGGAATCAATATAATTTCCGATAATACGATACCATACAATTTTCCCATTTTCTTCTAATCGTATACGAAATTCATAATCCAAAGGTTCTCTTTTTTTCGCCTGTTGGACAAAATGTTCCCGCAATTTTGGCAAATCCTCCGGAAACGTGTATTTTCTGGAAGACCCCAGATATTCTTCCCGCCCTACCCCAAGCATATCGAAACTATACTGATTCGCCTCGCGAATATAAAAATTATCTTTTCCGATAACAACAAAAACAACTCCTCCCGGCATACTTTCATAAGTAACATCCCTCTCACGAATCAATGTCTCTTTTTCATCAATATCAAATACCGTACCTTGAACGTACTCCTGTCCGTCAATCCAAAAACGTTCTCCGATATCCCTTACCCAGTGATATTCATCGTCTGCATTTTTCATCCGATATTTGCAATCGTACTTCTCACTTCCCTGTAGCTCCCAAAGAGTTTCTTTCACAACTCTGGCGAGATCATTGGGATGAATGATATCCGACATTTCAATCCCTATCGCTTCTTCTTTCCGTGAAGCCGGTATTCCAAGCATTTTTGCAAACGTCTCATCTAGCGCAACAATTTCATACGTCCACGTTTTTTTACAAATTTTGGTACCAAACAACAACCCTTTTTCCAATGACTGAATATTGAAATTGTTCTTATTTTCTTTCCGCATCCGGTCCTCTATACTCTGTTTCATCGCTGCCTCCTGTTCGTTTCCTCTATAACTCAAGCCGCATCGGCGTAAAGCGCATTCCCTGTTTTTCCTGCTCCGGTGTCAATGCCCGAAACCCCATCGCCTCATATGCTCTTTTTCCCTTCGGCGACGCACTGACAGTAATTGCTTTCAGCTGCGGATTTTTCTCCATGCAATACGCCACTCCGCGCCGAATCAGTTTTTTCCCTATCCCCTGCCTCTGCCGGTTTTTTTCTACAAATAACAGGCTCACATGAAAGCCCTCGCGCATCGCGATCACGCCGACCAGTTCAGACTCTTCATATGCACCAAAGAATACCATCTCTCCACTCTGCACCCGCTCTTCAATCTGTTCTCTGCGGATAAAATGATAAAAGGACAGGATTCCCATGTCTTCATAGTCTTCTTTGTCGCATTCATCAAACACTTTCCGTATCAGTTCCAATGCTTGATTTATCTGTCTGCCGCTCATTTTACAAATTTGCATTTTTCGCTCCAAATTCCTATTTTTTTCTTGAAACCATACTACTAGTATAATATAATTATTGTTAAAGTGCAAAACTTTTTGTAACTATTCAGACCCGATGTGCAAAAAACAATGGATTGTCGTGCTTGCACGTAAAAGACATTGTTTTTCTGCACATCGGGTCCCCTCCCCCACATGAGCATTTTTAGCCTTGTCAAAGGCGGGAAAGAACACGAAGTGTTCGAAATGCGAATGCAAACGGGGAGGGAGAGACCTGAATCGTTACCTCTTTGGAAAAATGAAAGGCAGGATTTATCAAATGAAAAAACGACTGAATGACAACTGGACGTTTTGCAAGTTTCCTTTGGACACTCCGATCGAAACATTATTTCAAAATACGTCCTGGACGCCGGTAGATCTTCCCCATGACTGGATGATCTATGATACAGAAAATCTGTATGAACAGGCCATAAGTTGTTATCGAAGGATTATCAACAAAAAGCAGCTTCTTGACAAGGCGGATCCGGACACGCAAAAGATGGAACTGATCTTTGAAGGTGTCTATATGGATACAACGATTTATTTGAATCAAAAAGAAATTTTCACATGGAAACATGGTTATTCGGAATTTGTCGTTGATCTGACCGACAAATTAGAGGACGGCGACAATGAACTTCTTGTCCGCAATGAATACCATCTGCCAAACAGCCGCTGGTATCCGGGCTCAGGCATTTACCGCGATGTGTGGCTTGCCACTTCCCGCGCGGCTCATCTCGTACATAATGGAACGTATCTTTCCACAGAAAAACTTGGAAAAACCTGGGAAGTATTTATGGATACCGAATTTATCGATGAAACAGGTGCCACAGACGAAGGTCGGATCTGTCACGAGATTTTTGATGCCGACGGCACTCTTGTGACCTCTCATGAAAGCACGATACATTTTTCAGACTCCGTTCAGGTTGACAAACAGGTACTGACTGTTATTGAACCGAAATTATGGGATATTAAAGAGCCAAATCTGTATCAGATCCGCACTTCCTTATATGCCGGCGATACTCTCACGGATTCCATCACCCAGAATCTGGGATTCCGTGACATTGCGTTTGATGCGGATAAGGGATTTTTCTTAAATGGCCGTCACGTAAAGATCAATGGTACTTGTGAGCATCACGTTCTCGGTTCCCTGGGTGCCGCCATGAACAAAGCGGCTCTCCGCCGCCAGCTCCTTACGTTAAAGGAAATGGGTGTAAATTCGATCCGAAACGCGCACAATATGCCACCGGAACATATGCTGAATCTCTGCGATGAGCTGGGACTCCTGCTCTACACCGAGAGTTTTGATATGTGGGAGCGCACAAAAACCGATTATGACTACGGCAATGACTTTAAAGACTGGTGGAAAAAGGATCTGACAAGCTGGGTTCGTCAGGACCGCAACCACCCTTGTGTCTTCATCTGGGGAATCGGAAATGAGATTTATGATACCCATTTTGACCGCGGACTGGAACTGACGAAAGAACTTCATAATGCCGTCCGCGAGCTCGATTACCGCAAAAATGCCTACACCACACTGGCATCGAATTATATCGAATGGGAAGCTGCCCAGCGCACCGGCGAAGTGATCGATCTCGTCGGCTACAACTACCTCGATAAATGTTATGACGAACATCATGAAAAATATCCGGACTGGAAAATATTTGGAAGTGAGACAAGTGCTACCGTACAAAGCCGCGGCATCTATCATTTCCCTCTTTCCAATCGTCTTTTGACATTTGATGACCTGCAATGTTCGACTCTCGGAAACTGTACGACAAACTGGGGAGCAAAAAATTCCGAGCACACGATCATCGCACACCGCGACCGCGAGTTCTGCTTTGGACAGTACCTCTGGTCCGGCTTTGATTATTTGGGCGAGCCAACCCCATATTTTACCAAAAATTCGTATTTTGGACAGGTTGATACTGCCGGCTTTCCCAAAGACACATTCTACCTGTATCAGGCAGAATGGACCGATTATAAGAAAAAACCGATGGTACATCTTCTGCCTTACTGGGATTTCAACGAAGGGCAGCTGATCGATGTACGTATCTTCTCCAATGCTCCGAAAGTAGAACTCTTCTATCAGGGACAGAGTCAGGGTATCGTCGAGATTGACCATGCTCACGGCACGACACTTTCCGGTGACTGGCAGATTCCTTACAGCAAGGGTGTGATCGGAGCGGTTGCTTACGACGAAAAGGGCAATGTGATCGCAAAAGACAAACAACAGTCCTTTGGCGATCCGGCAATCATCCGTCTTACCCCGGACAAAGAGACACTTACGGCAGATGGCGAAGATCTGATCTTTGTCACCATTGATACCCTGGATGCAGACGGTATCCTCGTCGCGAATGGACGAAGCCGCATGAACGTATCCGTAACCGGCGCCGGCCGCCTAATCGGCCTTGACAATGGCGATAGTTCTGATTTTGATCAATACAAAGGCACCAGCCGCAAATTATTCAGTGGAAAACTGCTGGCGATCATTGCCGCAAAGACAGAATCCGGCGAAATTCAGGTAACCGTTAGTTCACCATCTCTGCCGGATGCTCATCTGACACTGCAGGCTGTGCCTGCCGATACCGTTCCGGACGGCATCTCCTGCCAGATGGAAAATACGACATTTTCTCTTGCAGAAAAGACATTAGAAAGTGGTATTTTAATTCCGGATCGCACGAATGAAATTCCGGTTCGAAAGATTGAACTGACTAATCAGGGCACTTCAATTTTAGATGCCGAACATAAAGAAACCGTTGTAACGGCAAAAATTTATCCGGAGAATGCAACCTATCAGGACATTGAATTTAAGGCAGTCACACTCAACGGTGTGCAGAGTAACGCAGTAAAGATCACCGTGGACAAAGAGACAAATACTGCTTCGATCCAAGCCGTCGGCGATGGCGAATTTCGTCTGTGCTGTACCTGCTGCAACGGCTTAGACCACGTCGAAGTGATCTCCGAACTGGAATTTGAAGTGACCGGTCTCGGCGACGCCACGCACGATCCTTATAAGATCGTATCCGCCATTGACTACTCCGAAAGTTCCGATGACGGTCTGATCTTAAGTTTCCAAGGTGGTGTCTATATTACCGGAAATGACCGTACTGTGGTAACCTTTGAAAATATTGATTTTGGAGATTATGGTTCCGACGAGATCCATCTTCCAATTTTTTCCTTTAGTGATGTGCTTCCGGTTGAAGTATGGCTCGGTACTCCGGGTCTTCCTTCCGAAAAAGGAAGCATCACCGAACCTGCCGCTCCGGGAACCACCTGTGCCACCGGTGAATGTCTGCTTCAGGCAACCTACGAGGCCAAGAGCTGGTACAACCACTATCAGGAAAATGTATTTACCCTGAGCAAACGACTCAAAGGGGTTCAGACGATCTCCATCGTCGTTTATCCGGAAATCAAGATGTCTCTGCAAGGCTTCTATTTCACAAAGGTAGAAAAAGCTTACGCAAAACTTCTTGCCTCCGACTGCTCCAATGTTACAGGCGATATGTTTACGATTGATGGTGACGCCATCCGCGAGATTGGAAACAATGTAACCGTAGAATATACCAATATGCATTTTTCAAAAGATGGATTCCACCAGATTACCATCTGCGGACGTTCGCATATCGAGATGAATACGATCCATGTAAGATTTGTTCCGGCAGACGGCAGCGATGCTGTCATCAACCAGATCGTTGATTTCCCTTACAGCGACGAATCGCAGGTACAGACCTTCGAATTGGAACCGGTATCCGGAGATTATAACCTGAATCTGATTTTCCTTCCGGGATGTAAATTCGATCTGGAATGGTTACAGTTTGAATAATTTGTAACATTCTGAAATATATAAAAACCGGCTGTGCAGGCAACACTCCAATGCCCGCACAGCCTTATTATTACTCTTTCTTGATTCCATGCCATTCATAATTATCGTTCGTGGCATTCCATTTTATAATGTACGTCTGTTTTTTCGAAGTTAAATTTCCTTTTCCGTCTTTGACACGATAAGACATCGTTACCTCTGCCCAATAAACAAAACGGTCCTTTTGGTCCGTAAAATATTTAATCTCTTCACATGTTCCGTATTCAAACGTTTTATCATGTGCAAAAGAACCTTTCAAATGGCTCTCTGCCATCTGTTTTACATGAAATTCTGACATTTGATATTTTCCGGTTGAACCAATGATAAACAACAAGGCACTCAGGATAATCATAGCTGCACGGATTCCTGCCAGCATATTGCGATGCTTTCTGCCAAGAAAGCGACGAATCAGATAATAACTCGACGGCAGTGCCAGGATATCTGCCACCAAAGCAATCACCGGATGCCCAATTCTTGCTTCCCCCCAAGCTACAGGAATCATCATAATCCAGTACATCCAAAATATCACTTCTGCAACTGCACATAATACCTTTGCCCAGCGCTTTCTCGGTGTCATGCCGCAATTTGGACAGACGCCCTCATTCTCTTCATAATGAATCTTACAATAATCACATTTCATAGTATGCTCCATTCCGGGAACTTTTCCCTTTTTTCTACATTATAGAAATGTTTCCTCTCCTTCGCAAGGGGGTCTGCCTGTATGGTCATTTTGACATCCCATTTAGCAGGATGGACAGAGAAAATACCCCGGCTCCCATATGAATGGATACATTTCCACCGCATTTTTCCACTCCGTTTTGTATGTTTTTCAGCCCAAATCCGTGCAGAAATTTATCTTCTTTGGACGTTTCAAAGTATTTTCGCTTACGATCTTCCGGGTAAGAATTTTCAAAAAGAATATACACACCATCCCCCGCTTCTGTAATATCTACTTTAACAAATGCCTTCTCCCGTGGCACCTCGTCGCACGCCTCAATGGCATTGTCTAACGCATTGGCAAAAATAGAACATAAATAGACACTTTTAAACTCCGACAAACGCGTCGTCTGCGCCACGATCTGAAAGTCCATTTCTTTGCTGTGCGCCTCTTTTTCCTTCTCCATCAAAATCGTGTCTACCAGCGCGTTTCCGGTAACTACAGTGCGTTCCACTGACTGCATGGAATCCGCTAATTGTTCGATATAACCTTGTATTTCTCCCGGCTGCTCTTTCTTTAAATTTTCGAAGGCTTCCATATATTTACTCATGTCATGGGTAAGTTTACGAAGCTTATCTTCGGCAAGCATTTTCGATTGATAAAATTCCAGTTGGCGCATCCGGATCTTTTCCATATCTTCATATTCTTTCTGTTGCTTTTTCATCTCATAATACTTTTCGGTTTCAAAAAATTTTACGAGAATGGCAGCGTATAAAAGCAGGCTGAGAAAGAAACAGCATCCTACTTTATATACATCCATGTATATAAACGTATACTGGAAATACAGCCCCGCCGCCAGTACAACGAGGGAAAGCACTGCCATACTCATTTTTTCGAAAACCGCCCTCACAGACTGTCCTTTGCGCTCCGGGCGCATATGCGGCAGGATCCACAGCAAAAATGTATAGAGAGCCGTCGTCGTATATAATAATTCAAAATGAATCCCAAGTATACTATTTTCATGGATATTTTCCCAGATCACCATATACGGTTCTGCCAAAAAGGCTTCCCTGAAAATGTAATACCATAGAAATTCAATAAAAGCACAGATTGCCATCGCTGCCAAACCAAAGAAAACATCTCGCTTTTTCCGCAGCGGAAGTGCGGTACTTAGCCCCGCAATGATTATTGTTAAAAAGAAAAACATAAGTATTTTATCCCTTCTGCCTATCTGACATCTTTTTCTGAAAGTCTGGTTAATTTCCTCCGATAATACTCCATATACGTTTCTACAAATTCATCATATCGGTATTTGCTGATTGGAACGCCGCCTTCTCTCCCCTTGACAAAGACAAGATGCGGACTGCTCTGATACGACGTGATCCACATGAGGTTTACCAGAAAACTTTTGTGCGTCTGAACCAAAAGATCTTTGACATCCTGCTTTTTCACTTCCTTCAGCGACCCGGTTCCCCGGAGTTTCCTTCCGTCTGCCAGGTGATAGATCAGTTTATGGCGGTACACTTCTACATATAACAACTGACTCATTGCAATCATTGTAACTTCTCCATTAAAAGAAACCGTCAGATCATAACTGCTCTCCCGAATTCTACGAAATGCCTTTTCCAATTCACGGCCTACCGTTTCTTCGGAAAACGGCTTTACAATATAGCCGGATGCCTCGACACGATAGCCATCCAAGGCATACTGCCGGTGTGACGTAGAAAAAATAATCACAACTTCCTCATCGGTCTTTCGAATATTTTCTGCCAGATGCACTCCGTCAATCCCCGTCATCTCTACATCTAAGATCAATATGTCGTACTGTTTCTCATAAGCAAGCCACAACGCTTCTCCGTTATAATAACAATCCACACAGATCTCGCAATTATTTTTTTCTGCGTATTGATTTATTTTTTGCTGCATCTCTTCACAATACTTTTTTTCATCATCACATATGGCGATACGAAACATCTTTTAACTCCTTATATAAGGAAAGCGGGGAAACATTCAACGTCTCCTCGCTTTCTTTGTTTATTCTCCGATTTTCTCCCAGACAACGCCTTCTCTTGTATCTTTTATTAAGATTCCTTTTGCTTTCAGTTCATCACGGATGGCATCGGCTTTGGCAAAATCTTTTGCTTTTTTCGCTGCCGCACGCTCTGCGATCTTTCCTTCCACAAAAGCACTCAATTCTTCATCGACTTCTTCTCCGGCATCTTCCCACGGTTTGGTAAGTTCCAGAGATAATACCGTATCCAGATCCGCAAGGATCGCTCTCTTTGTCGCACCGGAAAAATCTTCTTTCAGCAAATCGTACACGATCGTAAGTCCCATCGACGTATTCATATCGTTTCCGACTGCCTCACCAAACTTTTCATGGTAAGCAGCCACCTGATCCGCATTTACTTCTCCTTCTTCCGGAATCGCTTTGATACGCTTTAACAATTTCTCATAAGCGGTCGCCACATTGTCCAATGCCTCATACGAAAACTCAAGTGGTTTCCGGTAATGTGACTGCAGGCAGAACATACGGTAAACCATCGGGTTATACCCTTTTTCCTCCAAAAGAGAGACTGTCAGAAACTCTCCTTTGGATTTACTCATCTTTCCGCCATTGGTCTTTAAATGGTTGACATGGAACCAGTAATTACACCATTTATGTCCCAGATACGATTCACTCTGCGCGATCTCATTCGTATGATGTGGGAAAATATTATCCACGCCGCCGCAGTGAATGTCCATGTATTCTCCAAGATGTTTGATACTGATACTGGAACACTCGATATGCCAGCCTGGATATCCGACGCCCCATGGGCTTTCCCATTTCAATTCCTGATTGTCAAATTTTGACTTTGTAAACCAGAGTACAAAATCTGTTTTATTGCGTTTATTCTCATCTTCTTCTACATCATCGCGAACTCCGACCTGCAGATCTTCTTCGTTCTGGGAAGACAATACATAATAATTCTCTAACTTTGAAGTATCAAAATATACATTTTCCCCCGCAACATAGGCGTACCCTTTTTCCAAAAGCACCTCGATCATATGAATGAATTCATTGATACAATTGGTCGCCGGTTCTACCACATCCGGGCGTTTGATTTCCAATTTCTTGCAATCCTCAAAAAACGCATCGGTATATAATTTGGCGATGTCCATTACGGATTTGTGCTCTCGCTTGGCGCCGGCAAGCATCTTGTCTTCTCCGGTATCTCCGTCACTTGACAGATGTCCGACATCGGTAATATTCATGACACGCTTTACATCATATCCGGCAAAACGCAGATATTTTTCAAGCACATCTTCCATGATATAGCTGCGGAGATTTCCGATATGGGCAAAATGATACACCGTCGGTCCACAGGTATACATAGCCACTTTTCCCGGCTCATTGGGAACAAACTCTTCCACTTTCTTAGAAAGGGTATTGTACAAATAAGTCTTCACGCTTTTACACTCCTTTAAAATGTGAATTTCTCTTCAAAATAAGCTTTCAGATCTGTGATCTTAATACGCTCCTGCTCCATCGTATCACGATCACGAACCGTAACCATACCGTCTTCTTCGGAATCAAAATCGTAGGTAATACAGAATGGAGTACCGATCTCATCCTGACGGCGGTATCTCTTACCGATGTTTCCACGGTCATCGTATTCACAATTATAATATTTGCTCAATTCTTCAAATACTTTTTCTGCCCCTTCGTTGAGTTTCTTGGAAAGTGGCAGCACACCAATCTTAACCGGTGCCAAAGCCGGATGGAAATGCATTACGGTACGTGTATCTCCACCTTCTAACTCTTCTTCGTCATAAGCGCTGCAAAGGAATGCCAGTGTCACACGGTCAGCACCCAAAGATGGCTCAATAACATATGGAATGTATTTTTCTTTTTTCTCATCATCAAAATAACTCATATCCTCGCCGGATACATTCTGATGCTGTGTCAAATCGTAATTTGTACGGTCTGCGATACCCCAAAGTTCACCCCAGCCAAATGGGAACAGGAACTCGATATCACTTGTCGCCTTACTGTAGAAAGAAAGTTCCTCTTTGTCATGGTCGCGCACACGCATCTCATCTTCTTTGATGCCAAGATCCTGCAGCCATTTGATACAAAATTCTTTCCAGTAAGAGAACCATTCAAGGTCAGTATCCGGTACACAGAAAAACTCCAGTTCCATCTGCTCAAATTCACGGGTACGGAACGTAAAGTTACCCGGTGTGATCTCATTTCGGAAAGATTTACCGATCTGACCAATACCAAACGGTACTTTTTTACGGGATGTTCTCTGTACATTTTTAAAGTTTACAAAAATTCCCTGTGCTGTCTCCGGGCGAAGATATACGGTGTTTTTCGCATCTTCGGTTACACCCTGGAAGGTCTTGAACATCAGATTGAACTGACGGATCTCGGTAAAATTGTGTTTTCCACAAGTCGGACATGGTACGGAATGCTCTTTGATAAAGCCTTCCATCTTTTCCTTGTCCCATCCGTCCACGGAACCATCCAATTCTACATTGTTTTCTTCTGCAAATGCTTCGATCAGCTGATCGGCACGAAATCTCTCATGACATTCTTTACAATCCATCAGAGGATCGGAAAAGCCGCCCAAGTGTCCGGATGCTACCCATGTCTGTGGGTTCATCAAAATCGCGCAGTCCACACCAACATTGTATTTATTCTCCTGAATAAACTTCTGCCACCAGGCTTTCTTAACATTGTTTTTCAGCTCGACACCAAGATTTCCGTAGTCCCATGTATTTGCCAGTCCACCATAAATCTCCGAACCCGGATAAATAAATCCGCGTCCTTTTGCCAAAGCTACGATTTTTTCCATTGTCTTTTCCATTCTTATCCTCCAATCAGGTGCCGGATGCACCTTTTATAAATTATTCTTACACCATTTTACTATTGTTTGGGAATAATTTCAACTAAAACTTTATGGCTTTCCCTCAATCATATCCGATATAGAAAACATTTCCTCTTCCTGAAAACTGGACAATAAAATGGCATCCAGCTGGTAGTGCCGGTCAAGCGGCTCCATCTGGCAGGCTTCCAGTACCGTATTGGTCATATTTACAAAATAAGTTACGGCTTCCTCTTTCTGATACCCGGCCTCTTCTTCGTCAATTTTCATGGTATATTTTTTCTGTGCCAGATAGTGCAGCAGGGGAAGCAGATCTTCCCGTTCAATAATATGACAGCGCTGTTTCTGATGGCGCAGTTTCACCTTCAATTTCGTTTGTTCTTCCTGCGGGCTCCGGTAAAACTGCTGAATGAGATTGATTTCCCGTTCCTTCTGCCGGGCGATATGAAGAAGGTCTGAAAGATATTTATCCGAGATCAAGCGGATTCCCATATGTTCCACACGATCTTTCTGGTACCTTCCCTTTCTCTCTGCTTCACTTGGCATCGCCGCCGCAAAAATTTCTGTCAGAATGTCGGATTGGTACACTCCCTTTCCATATGCCTTTCTTACCAGTTGCCGAAAATTTTCAGCCTCTTCCCGGGAAATAAGAGACTTAGCATGCCGGCTTTCATTATGAAGGTAATGTAAAAGCACCTCTTCCTCTCTGCGCTGTTCCGGTGCAATATGATTGTTTTTACACCATAGTGTAAATGACTGCGACTGCAGTAAAAATTCCAAATCCTCGGAGGCCTCTTCTCTCATCAAAGCCTTTAGTTCCGCCTGAATATGCAGATAATGCTCCAGAACATTTTTACTGTACCCCTTAAAATAAGCCGCTCTTTTTCCCATCTCATATAAAAATTCTTTTGGTTCCAAATGATGAATCGCATCGTAGAAGCCCCACAATTTTTGCGTGCATTTTTCATCCAACAAACTGATAGCCTCCGGAAGATGTTTTTCATAAAATACAATCATTTCCTGGCACATCTGCCAGTCAAGCTGGTGTTCAATAGCATAAAGATAAACAAATTCCCGATGATCATTTACTTGGATTCCAGGAAGAAGCAATCCTTTCCGAAGATATTCCTGTGTTTTTTCTACACTGAGTTTTAAAGAGATAGCAATATGAAAAACCATTTCGCGATTCGGGCTGGAAATTCCATCCAGTCCAAACCACCGCCGCATCGTATGTAAATCTGCCGGTTTTTCTCCCTTTGCCGCCTTGCAAAATGCCTGATACGCCTGCTTTCTGATCTCTTTTCCGCATTCTTCCGTGGCTGATATTTCCTCACACGATTCCAGCCATTCATGAATTAAGAACCGGTCAAAACCCTGGTTGCTTTTTCTCTGATATTTCACGCTGTCTCCTCATTTCTATCCTTTATTGCAAATAACCGTCTAACGAAGCATCGTATTTTTGTGACCGCTTCGTCGTCTTAGGCCGTGCAGTCACTACCGGTGCTTTCGTCGGTGCCGCCGTCTGAACCGCCCTTTTCCCGCCACGGCTCACAGTAAGAATAATCACACTCTCCTTCTTTACCTGTGTTCCTGCCGCAATGCTCTGCTGCACAACCGTCCCCTTCTTTTTCTTGTTATATGCCTTTTCTATTTTTACCCGAACTCCCAATTTCTGTAATTTTTTCTTTGCCTTACCGGCGGTCTTTCCTATTACTTTTGGAATTTCCACAAACGCCATTTCCTCAGGAGTCGGCGCAGGTGTCGAAACAGCATTTGCCGTCGGTACCGCCGTTTCCACTGTCTTCTCTGCCACATTCACCGGAATTGACTTTTCCTCATCGGCTGATGAATTGTGGTTTTGATAAAGCAAAATTCCACCGGCTGTCATTACCACAAGGATTAATCCCGCGATCATCCATTTTCTTTTTTTGTGTTTTGCCTCGGTTTGTCCCATGTTTTCACCAAATTCACGCTGTATCGCTGTTTTCGAAAAAAGTCCGACAACACCTGACCGGGTTAATGTATCGCGAAATGATTTCGGCAGCTGCACTTCGTCATAAGAAGAGATTCGTTTGTTATCCGGATACAGTTCATTGTAAAACTCTTCCATATCCTGCCAGCGGTCTTTTGCCAGAACTGCCATTCCCTTGTCAATTGCACACTTTGCCTGCATCGGAAGTTTCACATCCTCCCACTGCCGCAAGGGCACCAAATGGTCCGCATAGACACGCTCTACGGACTCATCGGGGATTTTCCCCGTAAGCATAAAATACATCGTTCCACAAAGACTGTACAAATCGGTCCACGGTCCCTGCTCTCCTTTTGCGCGGTACTGTTCTTCGGGCGAAAAGCCTCGCTTGATAGAAACCGTTATCGTATTTTCCGGCAGTTCCACATTTCGTGCCGCCCCAAAATCAATCAATTTCAACTGTCCATTTTCATCAAACATCAAATTATCAATGCTGATATCGCGGTGGATCAATCCCGTTTTGTGAATATCACACAAGGAATGAATCACCGGTTCCATCAACGCAAGCACCTGCTCGCCTGACATTTTTCCATTTTTCCGGATATAATTACGCACCCTTGTGCCTTCGACATATTCCATCACAATGTACGCCGTACGGTTTTCCTGAAAGAAATCGCGCACCGAGACGATACTCGGCAGTTTCATAAAACGAGACAGACTTCTCGCCTCTTTCAAAAAATCTTCTTTTCCCTTTTCAAACTCCAATTCACTTTTTCCTTCGTAAATCTGAAGCGTCCCTGTCTGCGGCCCCTCTTTTTCTCTTGTGGCAATCCCACTCGGAAAATATTCTTTTACTGCGACCGGAACCATCAGCACGATATCCCACGCCACATAAGTAATCCCAAATCCCCCTTCTCCCAGCACTTTTCCAAGAAAATAACGTTCATTCAGGCAGGTGCCAAGAGGAAGCGCCATATTTGGTTGTTTGTAAGAAGAGGCATCAAACTCGCATTTCGCACAATGCCCCTCTTCATCCAATAAATGCATACACCGTATGCAGCGTTCTTTTCCCGCGACTAGCATACTCTTCATCCCTTCTCATACTGTTTTGATTTTCTTTCAAATGACCACTATACACTATGGTATCGGCTTTTAGGGAATTTGTCAATACTACTATAACTGTATCTTCTTTTCTTGACTATATGTAATATCCACTTTTTTTCCCATTTTTCTCTGATATATGCGAATTTTAAACCAGCATGTAATTCCTGTTTTGCTATAAGAAAGTTTGATGGTCCTTTTTCCTTTTTTCATTTTCTTCACTGATAATTTTATCTTCACATACTTTTTTCCTTTTTTCCGCATATAAAGGTCAATATAGCTTCCTTTTTTCGCTTTTATTTGAGCGCAAACATAATGGCTTTTCCCCTGTTTTTTCTTTTCTAACGTCAATTTCGGCTTCTGAGAATTTTGTTTTTTTAAATGGTTCTTTTTAATGCGCGAAGATTGTGACACCACAGGCCTGACTGCCAAATCCGGGGGCATCGTTGATGATGGCATAATTGTCGGATCTAAGGTTGCAGCACCAGTTGGCATAATTGTCGGATCTGAGGTTGCAGCACCAGTTGGCATAATTGTCGGATCTGAGGTCTCAATGACTGACGGTTTTTCCGTCTGCCTCGGCAGTACAGACGCCGTTGGTGTTGCTATTGGATTCGGCGTCTCCTCCTCTTCTTTTTCTGTTGCTTTTTCCCATACATTTAAAGTCAGATCCAAATGTAATACCGGACGCACCCCCAATATCTCTACCACTCTTTTTCCGTCCTTGCATACCGTTGCATTTTCACTTACAACCACTGCATTATCCGTATATTCTCCCATCGTTCGAAGCCACCATTCTCCTGTATCCTGAGCATTATTAACTGCTTTACGGACAACACTTTTTTTAAACCAATGATCAAATCCATACGATTTTTCCTCCGCTTCCTGAAGCGACAAAAGATAAATTTTGTCATTCGTTACCTTATCTACCCATGGCTTTGGCGTAGTCCCCGGCTCTATCGTTTTCCGCGGAACAGCCGTACAATATGGATTTGCCTCATCAATCACCTCGGTTTCTATAATTGCTTTTTGTTCTTCCTGTGTAAATGTTTCTTCTAAAAATACATTATTTAACCAATCACGAAGAAAACTATCTTCCCACCGCACATCTCGAAATTGCTCATAAGCATATTCTAATTGCCCTATCAATCCTTCTGTAATTATAAAAGCCGTATTTCCTTCCACATCCAGAACCTGCCATTTGATTTTTTTACCATTACTATCTTTTCCAAAATAAAGACTGTCTCGATCCACTTCCGTCACTACTTCATCTTCAGCCTCTTCTGCTATTTTCCATAAATTTGAGGATAATTTAATACGGATTACCGGTCGGATACCACTACAGGAACTTACCACATTCTCTTCCATGCCTCCTGCATAGTCTGCAATGTTCAGTGAATTTATACCAGCTTTTCCCGTTGTCCGATAGAACCATGACGGATATCTGTCTGCTCCTTTTTCCTGTGCATATGCAGAAGCTTCCCTGCAATAAAATTTGTTATACCCCATTTTCTCTTTTCCCAAATCCTGATTGATTTCATTTACCGAATCAATATACACCTTGTCCGTTACGTTTTTTCCTTCTAATGCCACCTTACTTTCACAAATTGCATTTTGCTCCTCTTCTGAAAATGCATTGACAAAAAATTCTTCATTTAACCATTTGCGTAAGGAGCAAGTCTCCCATGTAACATATTTTACTGTCTCATTATAAGGTTTCCAATCCAAAATGCAGTCCGAAACAAGAACTGCTTCATCCCCTTCTACGTTTACCACATTCCATTTAATCAGCTCTTTTTCATCCGATTCACCCGCAATTCCATCGCCATTCGTATCACCTTGCCAATATTTGCCAAAATACACATTGTCCAGCGTAATTCTATTTCCTTTTACAAATGGTTTTTCTACAGAATTTACCTGTCCTTTCTCCTTACCATATAAAACAATATTTTTTTCAATAACAGGAGCACCAAGTACTTGCTGCTCCTCCGCTCCTTTTATAACAGTGGTCGATGGCATTGACACAACAATCAATGCAAATATCAGACTCCAAATAAGTTTATTGTTCATATTAACAACCTCTTTCGTTTTGTTTTCTATTTCTTATTTTACTTGTTTTTAAAAGAGTCGTCAAATTAAAATCCTAGTAAATTTGAAGCATTTTATTCCGTCTGGTCTGCCCATTCCTGGCTCGATACCACGATCGAAGTATCTCCACTAATGATAAGCACAGGAATCTTCCTATCTATATAAGATCCTTTGATTCTTTTAATGTCAACGTTTAACTCGCACTTTTCTTATTTTTCCCAATAATTTTATATTTTTTTTACATTATTCTTGTCCTGCTTCTCTTTCTATGATAAAATAAGTAAAACATTTTAAACCAGAAAGGAGTTTTTTTATGACAGGGATTATTATCGCCGCGATTCTCATCTTTCTTATCGTAATGTTTATCCTTTGTTACAACAAACTTACAAAGGAGCGGATTACTGTAGATGAGGCATTTTCGACCATGGATGTTTACCTGAAAAAACGTTTTGACTTGATTCCTAATCTTGTGGCAACGGTAAAGGGTTATGCCAAACACGAGGCTGAAACATTGTCCTCGATCATTGACAAACGAAGCCATGATTATGCAGGAATGACACAGGAAGAAAAGATCAGCACCGGTGCTTCGATTTCACAGATGATGCCAAAGATCCTGGCTCTTGCTGAAGCCTATCCGGATCTGAAAGCCAATGCAAATTTTCAGAATCTGAGCATGCAGCTTGAACGCATGGAAGAAGATATCGCAAATTCACGTAAATATTATAATGGTGCCGTAAAACGTTATAATACTTCCGTACAGACGATTCCATGCAACATTATTGCCGGAATTTTCCATTTTGAGTTAAAGCCAATGTATGAAATTGACAGCACGGAACAACGAGAAAATGTAAAGGTGAATTTTGAATGAAATACTTAAAACATATCCTTCTGTGTTGTAGCTTTTTTATCCTGCTCCTCTGCCTGATTCCGGCGCAGGCGCAGGCTTCTAAGTATACGTATAACATAGAAAAATACGACGTTTCCATCCGGGTTACCCCACAAAACACATACGAAATTACGGAAAAACTTACGGTGAATTTTAAAACCGAACACCATGGTATTTACCGCAGGATTCCTCTTGAAAATGAAGTGGGACGGGACGATGGAAGCCGTTCTACCATACATGCCCGTGTCTCTGGCATTGACTGTGGAGAAGACGACTATTCCACAAGCCGGGAAGGCGATTATCTCGTCATCCGGATCGGCGATGAAGACACTACACTGACCGGCAGATATGACTACACTGTTTCTTATCAGTATCATATGGGAAACGATGTTTTGCCGGATATGGATGAATTTTATTTTAATATCATCGGTCCCGGCTGGCAGGATACGACGATCAGCAATGTTACATTTACGATTCAGATGCCGGGTGCCTTTGATGAGGAAAATCTTGGAATGACTTCCGGATTTTACGGATCGGGAAATTATGAAGATCTGTATTATTATATTGAGGACAATACCATTTACGGGGAACTGGATCCCTCGGTCACATTGCAGCCAAATGAATGTGTCACCGTCCGTCTGGAACTTCCGGAAGGCTATTTTGTGAAAACAGACACCACTCCGTGGCTTGCCTGGATTGCGATTGCCCTCGGTATAGTTTCTGTCTTCATTGCTTTCTTTATGTGGTGGTTTATCGGACGAGATGATCCGGTTGTTGAAACGATCGAGTATCACGCACCGGATGGAATGAATTGCCTGGAACTGGCATTTGCTTACAAGGGACACGCCACGAATCAGGATGTAATTCCGCTTCTTATCGAACTGGCAAGACAGGGATATCTCTCCATTTCCTGCGAAAACAAGAAAGGAACAGATTTCTCGATCACATTGATACGTTCTTCCTATGAGGGGACCAAAGAAAATGAACGCCTTTTCTTTGATGGCTTGAAAAAAATAGCGGCCGGTCCGGTCATCCACAAATCAGACTTGAAAGACCGGTTTTACAAAACTCCGGAGGCGATTCTGAAAACGATCAATACACCGGAAAATAAGACCAAACTTTTCCATTCTAATTCCTTAAATAAAGGATGGATTCTCTGGGTTTTGGCTGTTGTCGTATTTGGATTTGCTTACTTTTTACCGGGATACCAGTATTCCTATGACTGGCTGGAAGTGGGATTCGGTCTGATGAGCATCGGCGTCTTTGGTGTCAGCATTTATATGTTGTGTGCCGACACAAGGCAAAAGCTCAGCCTTTTAATAGGGGCATTTCTCCTATTGCTTTCCATCGGATTATCCTATTTGTTTGTCTGGATTCCGGTTACCTATGCTGACCGTTTCTATCAGCTTGCTTGTATTGTTTCGTATATTATTTGTGCCATTCTCGTATTTTTCAGTGCGTTCCTTACAAAACGAACGCCATATGGCACAGAAATCCTCGGACGGATCCGAGGATTTAAGAGATTTTTGGAAACTGCTGAAAAGGAACGTCTGGAAATGTTAGTTGAAGAAAATCCGGATTATTTTTACGAGATTCTTCCTTACACATACGTGTTAAACGTTTCCGACAAATGGGTTAAGAATTTCAAATCCATCGCTTGTGAACCACCTTCGTGGTACACAAACGATAATGATTCTTACTTTGACATCATTGCTTTCCAGCATATTATGAATTCAACAATTGCTTCTGCTTCGAATTCCATGACTTCCTCACCGGAAAGCGCGAGTTCGAGCGGCGGCGGTTTCTCCGGCGGCGGCTCTGGCGGCGGTGGCGGTGGAGCCTGGTAAAGCATTTATTAAGACATTATTCTTCGTCTCTGGCGATCTCACGGGCAACCATGATCGCCAGGGCGGTAATCATTGCCAGATATTTTTTCTCATATACAATAACTACCGAATTATCAAAGATCAAATTGTCTAAGCGAAGTTCCAGATCATCCATCACAGCACCAATCGGTTTATCGTTTAAGGAAACGAGATAATTATATCCGATGCTTCCCGCATACTCTTCCAATTTCAATGTTCCTTCTGCAATGTCCATCTGAAAACGATCTTTTGCCAGTGTAAACTGCTTTTCCAATATTCCGATCATTTCCCCATTTTGATAAAAACGATACGTCGGTATTGCATTCAATACCTCTTTTGTGACTTTAAATACTTCATTTCCCACCTGGTCAAAAATGCGGAAAGTACGAAGCGGCATTGTTCCTTCGACGTGATAGATCACATTTCCCTTGCTATCCTGCAGATCAAACTGCTGACCGGTCAATTTGAAATCTTCCGTAAAGGTATATACTTCGGAAGGATTGGATCCCTGTATCGGAAGCACTTCGCCGGTTTTTCGGTAATTCTTGATATTTTCAAACAACTGTTTCTGCAGCAGCATAATGTCTGAACTGATACACAATTTTTCTGCAATATCACTTCCACTATATGGATTATATGGTTTGATTGGCTGCGTCAATGGCTGCTTGATCGCCCACTCTAAAAAGGTATAACCAAGGTAACCAAGATTTCCTTTGTCATTCAGCCAGAAATACAGGTACTGCCCTGAATCATCCGGTCCAAAGATCAATGCCTTCTGGCGCATCGTTTTCATTTTAGCGAGATACGGACTTCCAAGCGGCGTATCCAGATTCTTGTATGCGTCATAGATTTTCTCAATTGTCGTCGGCTGATTAAAGGCGATCATCTTAATCGTATCGTTTGATTTTTCATACGAATGCGGCGAAGACATATACCAGACAGCGCCTCCCACGATCAATACGATGGTTCCAACCGTAATGAGTACAAGACTTTCATTTCCTTTTACAATAATTGCCAGTCCGCCAACGATACCACAAACTCCGATCAATTTGAAAAGCCAGAATCGCACTTTCAAGGCTGCATCCAGCTCACGGTATTCCTGCCAGCCACTCTTGGCATTCTTCCCTGCATTTTTGGCATTGGTGCGAATGCTTCTTCCCGATGGAATAAAATAGCCAATTGCCAGACAGATCAAAGCCAGCACGACTCCGACTACGACAAATGCCGCACTGTCTGCTTCCACATAATTATCGATAAACTGAATCATCGCATCGGCTCCGCCATAGACATAATACCGGTCTTCCATATAAGAAAGCATCGGATGGATATCTGCTTTTCCATCGCCTACCGTCATGACGGCACTCAACGTATCACCTTCCTGCAATCCATAATAGACATAGCGGGTATTTCCCTCATAATTGCCTTCTCCATTTGGATAATATGTTGTCAATTCCGGCAATCCATAAACACTGTCATTGCTTACTTCAACGCCATTTCCAAGATCTGTCGTCAGGTCCTCTGCTTTTACCTGATAGGAAAGGTCCTCGTTTTCCATCCAGTTAGAGTCCCGGTCAACTTTGTCCCCGAGTCCATCTTCTTCCGGATATCGCTCTCCCTTTGCATAAAGATAATAGAAAGAACCTTCGATGCCTCCCTGCGTATCCTGCACCAGCGTTCCCACCGGCGATATGTCTGTCACGATCATTTCCTGCGCCGGGCTCTGGCTCATATAAGAATCCAGATCCTGCCTGGAAATCACGGGATAATTCCGCATCTCTTCCGCTTTCTTTTTTGTCGATCCACTATCTGCTATCATGCCAGCTACGCCTGCCACAACAAAAAAGATAGCTAGTCCGATCCATATTTTTTTCATTTCTGATACCTCCGTTTTGTTTCTATGTAATTATTCAGGACGCCCCTCCTCCACATTGGATCCTGAATAGTTACGTTTCTATAAAAATTGTAGCGAAATCGCCTGCAAACCGCAAGCATTTCGCCACAATTGTAGAGATATCAGCGAGATTGTTATATTTCGGGATCCACGCCCCGCCTTGCCACAGGGGAGCTCACCTCTGAAACAATCTGTTTTCTCCATTTCCGAGGTGCCACCGGTTTACCCGCGTCCCAGAATCGCATCCATATCCTGCTCCGGTGCCGTAATCGGCTGAAGATTGTAGGCGTCCACCAGATATTTCACCACATTTTCGGACATAAATGCCGGCAAGGTCGGACCAAGATACATATTTTTCAGACCCAATGACAAAAGCGTGAGAAGGATACACACCGCCTTCTGCTCATACCACGAAAGCACGAGGGTGAGCGGCAGTTCATTGACCGCGCAGCCAAACGCATCTGCCAGTGCAAGAGCAACCTTGATCGCACTGTACGCATCGTTACACTGCCCCATATCCAAAATACGCGGGATTCCGTTGATCTCGCCAAGGTCAAGATCATTAAAGCGGTATTTCCCACAAGCAAGTGTCAAAACAAGCGAATCCATCGGCGTTTGTTTGACAAAATCGGTATAATAATTTCTTCCCGGATGCGCTCCATCGCAGCCACCCACCAGAAAAATATGCTTGATGTCTCCCTTTTTGATGGATTCAATGATTTTCTCCGCATGCGACAACACGGCGCCATGTGCAAATCCGGTCGTCAAAGTATGACCGCCATTGATTCCACTCATGCTGCGGTCATGCTCATAGCCGCCCAATTCCAATGATTTCTGAATCAACGGCGAAAAATCTTTCTTTCCATCCTTGTCTCCTGTAATGTGCATCAATCCCTCATATCCCACAACCGATGTTGTATAAACACGGTCGCGGTAACTTGGGCGCTGCGGCATCAGGCAGTTCGTCGTAAATAAAACCGGAGCCGGAATGTTCTCAAATTCCTTCTGCTGGCTCTGCCACGCCGTTCCAAAATTTCCTGCCAAATGTTCATATTTGTGAAGTTCCGGATATCCATGTGCCGGAAGCATTTCACTGTGTGTATAAATATTGATTCCTTTGTCTTTTGTCTGTTCCAATAATTGGAAGAGGTCTTTCAGATCATGGCCGGAAACTACGATAAATGGTCCTTTTTTAATATCGGTCTGCACTTTCACCGGTGTCGGAGTTCCAAACGATGACGTATTAGCATGGTCAAGCAGCTCCATGCATTGAAAATTGATCCGACCAAATTCCATGATAAGTTCAATCCACTCTTCTACCGAATGTTCCCTGTTAATCTCGCACAACCCTTTGTAGAACCAATTCGTCACTGCATTATTTTCAAATCCAAGATTCATGGCATGATGCGCATACGCCGCCATGCCTTTGAGGCCAAACAAAAGTGTCGAGCGGAGCGAGACGATATCATTTGCTCCCTCCCACAAAGATACAACAGCAATCTCATCTTTTCCAATTTTTTCCTTCTCTTTTTGAACGCGGCCGGTAAATTCTTTAATCGCCTCATTATCAAAATTTACATTTGTCAATGTCGTAAACAATCCGTCCATCAAAAGGCGGTCTGCTTCTTTCGTATGCTGTCCGTTTTTTTCGGCCGTTTCCGCCAGCTGAATAAGTTCATACACCAGCTCATCCTGCAGTTTCGCCGTCTCCGGCTGTTTGCCACAGACTCCGGTATTGACACAACATTTATTTCCGGCGGTCTGCTGGCATTGAAAACAAAACATATTTGACATAATTTACCTCCAATTTTTCTTTTAATGGAAGTATTGTCATTTTCCGTGAATTCTATTCCAGCAATTCAAACTGCATCGTATATAACGTTTCATTGAGCTCCATAACACTCGCCCCCTGCTCCAGTCCGTACAAAATAATGCAGTCACGCTGGTTTCTCGGATACAAAACCGGCACCTGCGCTGCCCGGAGAAAATACTGCGTTTCCTTGATATCCATCTTCATCGCCACACAAATAGCCAGCAATTTACTGCGTGACGGATTTTTGCGTTCTCCATTTAAAATGTGATACACATAAGAGCGGTCCAATCCACTGTCTTTCACGATCTGCGACCGTTTCAGCTGTTTTTCCCGTATGATGTTTTCCAAATATTCCGCGATATCAACCTGCATAAATTCATCTTGGTTTTCAAGCACATAATTTTCCAAATTATTTGTCTTTTTCAATCCTTCCAGCAGTTCCTCTGTCTGCTTCTGAAATTTTGATCTTCCCACAAAATCACATCCTGTTAGTAATTGACACCTTTTTTATTAATCATTATAATATAATTAATTAAATTCCGCAATGGAGGAAAAAAGGAGAAATACAATGGGAACTATAGAGAAAAACCTCGCCAAACTAAACACTTCCACCGAATACAATACATGGCTTGTCAAACGCGACAGCCTTATTTTTGTAAAAAAAGAACTCCCTCTTTCTCAATATGATACGATGAAAACATTTTACTCTCTGCAGGAAAAAACACCTTCTCCTTTTATTGTCAAAATTTACAATGTTTTTGCCACGGAAACACTTTGTATCATTGAAGAAGAATGGCTTTCCGGAACTACCATTGCAGAATATCTGGACAAAAATCTCCCATTTTCTTCCGATGAAACACGACAATATGGCATTGAAATCTGCCAAGCCCTTCGCTGGATTCACAAAAACCGCATGGTCTACCGCGATCTCAAGCCTTCAAATGTAATCATTACAAATTCGGGACATGCCGTTTTGATCGATCCCGGCACAATCCGTATGTATAAAGCCATACAAAGCAAGGATACCGTTATAATCGGTACTCCGGGCTACGCTGCCCCAGAACAATTTGGATTTCACCAAACCGATCAGCGCGCTGATATTTACGCATTGGGCGTTTTATTAAACAATATGCTTACCTGCGCCATGCCAAATGAACAGCTGACTACGCATAAGAAATTCCAAAAGATCATCCGACGCTGTTTATCCATCGCTGCCAAGAACCGTTACCAGTCCTGCCTTATTGTACAAAGAGAATTGGAACGAATTGTCAGTGAACACAGCACTCGTGACATACGGTTTTTTCGACGCATTCCCGGTTTTCGCTCCGCCCGCCTGTCTCATATGATCCCGGCCTCCTTTTTCTATTTGTGGGCAATTTTAATGTTTCTCTATTTTGTTATTACCTTTGTCTACTGACAGGACACCACAAGCCTTCTTATTCACGATATGATGGTATAGAAAACCAACTAATTTCCATGAAAATGTTCTTATTTTTTTCAAGGAAATTTTCCAATGCAAAATCTCATATTTTTTGTTAGGATAATATTGCACAAAAGGAGGCACTCATATGACTAACAATGAGAATACACTTATTACTATAACACCTCAGGATCTTGCCGGCGATTATGCCAGCATAGCCGAAATCATTGGCATGGAAAATGCCAAACTTTTATATGAACATTATCGTGGACAGCAAATTACTTTCCCGCAGCGTTTTTACTCAAAAAACTATGTTGCTCTTCAAGCAACGCACGAATTAAAAAAAGGGAATTGCACTCTTTCGCAGCTTGCGGTAAAATATGGTTATACTGAGCGGCGCCTTCGCCAGCTCATAAAAGAATTTACCTAAGGAGCTGCCATGAATTTATTAGCTTATTCCCTGTTGGGATTTGTATTGTTTTTTACAATTTTAACCATATATCTTTCTGTTCAGAAAAAAAAGCCGGACTTCAAAGGCTTGCTTTTTTTCCGAATCCCCGTTTTGATTCTCTTCTGGGGTTCTATTGTTCTGTTCATCGGAGGTCTTTTTTCTCCCTCGACGACACAGGCCACTCACGATGTCCCTGCTCCTACTCTAACAAAAGAGCAGCAGGAATATTTCCGCATCTCAGCAAACATCCGTGCCGGTAAATACGATCATGTCCCGGAAGATATCCACGATCTTTATCCGGATTTCACCACCAGCCACACCAAACTTACAAACCGCTTTATCCTTTTGCGTTTGTATTACGAAAAAACCGGCGACACAAAAAAAGAAAAACAATTAATACTTGATTATATGAAAAATAAGAAATTATATAATGATGACGATCATCTGCCAATCCGGATGATTATCCAAAAACGGCTGGCTGCACTGGAAAAGGAATAATGACAATATTCTCTGGAAGACAATGTTAATTACTGTTTCGTTGGTATCCGAAGAACCGGAAAATCCTATATGATGTATCAACAGATTAAAAATCTTCAAGCAAACGGCATTCCTCTGTCTCAAATTGTTTATGTGAATTTTGAGGATGAACGTCTCCTTGAAATGACATCGGATGACCTCAATACTATTTTGGAAATCGGATTAGAGATATCCGGAATTGATAACAAGCCTTATTTTTTTCTGGATGAAATACAAAATATTAATGGATGGGAAAAATTTGTGCGCAGAATTGCCGATATGAAGTACAGAATCAACATAACAGGAAGTAACAGCAAAATGCTCAGCAGTGAAATCGATTCTACACTAGGTGGAAGATTTATGATCCTACATGTTTTTTCCGAATACCTTATTGCGAATGGAAAGGATAAGAATTATCTCAGTGTAGTGAGCACCAGAGATAAAGCCAATGTTCTTTCTCTGTTTAATGAGTATATTACCTATGGTGCATTTCCTGAATTAGTAGAAATCAAAAACAAAAGAGACTTCCTTAGCAGCATTTATCAGACAGTATACCTTGGCGATATCATTACCAGAAATAACATTACCAATACTTTTGCCATTAAAATAATCCTTAAGAAAATCGCTGAATCCATCACAAAACCTTTATCCTTTAACAGGTTGACAAACATCGTAAAGAGTACCGGAATTTCATTAGCAAAACAAACCCTAATCCATTATGTAAATTGCATGACGGATTCCTCCCTGCTCTTTGCTCTCCAGAATTATGCCGCTAAACTGTTAAAAAAAGAGACTTTTCCAAAATATTACTTTATGGATACCGGTCTTCTTGGACTTATGCTGTTAGATTGCAAATCTTCTCAGCTTGAGAATCTTGTTGCCATTGAATTGGTTCGACGTTTCGGCGTTGAAAATGTATATTTCTTTGAAAACAATGTGGAAATCGACTTTTATGTTCCATCTGAAAACCTTGCCATTCAAGTGTGCATGCAGGTTCTCGAAGACATCGACACAAAAGAGCGTGAAACCCGTGCTTTTGCAAAGTTGAGCAATTTTATCCCAGACACAAAATGCATGATAATTACCAATAGTGAAGAAAGTGTACTTTACTGTAATGGTCTGCAAATTCAAGTTATTCCCATTTGGAAATGGCTGCTAAAATAACCAAACTATAGAATATTTATAACTTCGTTTTCTCACAAAACTACAAAGGCATAAGCACTTTAAACTGTGCTTATGCCTTTCTGTTTTAGGAATAATAGTGCTTCTTTAACTTATAAACACCAGCCGCATCACTATTTTTGATTACCACTTTCTTTTTGAAAACTTTCATTTTCATCTTGCCAAGACGATAAACATTTTTTTGTGATGTTTTTTTAACTGATCCATCGCCCCAAGGATGCTTACCGGTTGCCGTGTACAGATAAGATATTGAATAATTTCCTACATCTTTTCCATCCGGGCTTGAATACTGATTTAATTCCAATACATAATACTCTCCGGGACCAAGTTTGCAGCGATACTCACCGGCAAAATATATTCTTTTTGCCGCAGATGCTGTAGCACCACTTGTGGAACAAACCAAGATAACAAGTGCCATTGCAACACATACTAATTTGGTTATTTTTTTCATAATGGGTTACCTCCGTTTATTCTTATTCTTCATAAAATCCATTACTGTCAATGCCATCATCATAATCGTCTGAACTATCACTATTTGTATCAACATCATCCTGATCCTGTGAATCAAGATATTCCTGATTCATTAAAATACCATCCTTTTGGTATTCCTCTAAGTCCAAACCTTTGTCATTCGCATATGACTCAAACATTGCATACAAAAACTCTGTCATTTCATCATACGTTCGTTTTTCCTCTCCGAATCCTATCCAACTGACGCGGAATGGATCTCCTTCTTTTACCGAATCATTAGAAGCTATTCCAGCTGTCTCAAACTGAATCGTAATATCCTGCTCTACACCATTATAAAAACAAGATCCTGTGGCCTGAACATATATCGTTTCCTGCTCGCTCTTCAGGGTTGTCCATCTTACATTTCCACAAAAATTGTCAATTGCCTCGCCATACGTAATATTCGGTATACTTGACGGGTACGCATCTCGAATCGCACTTGTCGCTCCGACAAGATTGTTGCTTACAATAGATACAATAAATGCTGCAATAGCTACACTAACTACTGTTCCTCCAATTTTACTGATAATGTTTACTGCTGTACCTTTCTTATTCATTATACTGATAATAAGAGAAGCAATTCCTCCAATTGCAATTGCTACCGGGAAAATGTACAGCCAGCCTATCGTATCTGCGCCAAATGGAGTAAATCCCGGATCTTCAAAAATCGAATACATGATGAGCGCAATAAATGCAACAATAGATACTACTCCTAAAATCGTACCTGCTATCGCCATGCCTCTTTTATGTTTTTTGTCCTTAATTCCCACAAGTCCAAATACAATTGCCAAAACTTCCGGAACCATGAGAGCTCCGCAGGATACCAGTCCCACGATTCCAAGAACCAGGGAAGCAATCGAAAGTCCGGAATGTTTCTTCGGTTCCTCAGCCTGCTGTACCGATGGTGGCGTCTGCATCTGCACCGGCGGTGGCGTTTGTGGCTGTACCAGCGGTGGCGTCTGCGCCTGTACCAGCGGTGGCGTTTGTGGCTGCACCGGCGGTGCTTCCTGTGGCATTACCGGTTCTGTTGGCACATTGGATGCCGGTTCAAATGTAAGCGGTTCTATTACGTCCATTCTCTGTCCACAATTCACACAAAATAATGATTCATCTTGTAATTCTCGTCCACATTTCGGACATATTTTACTCATAGCGATTCTCCTCTCTTTTCAAGCAGTTATTTTAATGTATAAATTTCCATACATTTAGATCCTAATAGGGCTCCCCTCCCCATATGAGCATTTTTAGCCTTGTCAAAGGCAAGAAAGAACACAAAGTGTTCGAAATGCGAATGTGTGGGGAGGGGTGTCCTGAATAGTTACAAATTTCTTAAGAAATCGGGCTGATGCCTTCATACTCATCTTCATACTCATCTTCGTACTCATTGTCATCGGATGTATCTGATTGATCATCATCTCCCGAATTTCCGGATTGTCCATCTTTGATCAACACCGTACTGTCATGAATCTGCACTTCTATTTTATTGACTTCATCCGCATCCATTTCCGCATATACTTTACCGGATGTTTTTTTACCCGGAGCCAATGTCTCTAGGAAAGTACCTTCTTCCGACCATTCCGTATCTACACTGTAATCATCCGCATAAATATTGAAAATATTATCCGACACCGTAACTTCTTCATCTCCGGTATTCATGATCACATATTGAAACCAGGTAACTGTTTTTAATGAAAAAATATCCAATATACTTCCATCCACACTCGTTCCCCAATCTGTAATGCAGACACTATACTCTTCACCATTACTGTTAGAAAAGTTAAGTACATCTCCCACAGAATAGACTGACGGCTTTGATTCCTCAGAGGAACCACATGCTGTCAAATTGACAATGCATAACACGGTTACCAACATTAAAGCAATTATTTTTTTCACAAAATACCTCCTCTTTACTGACCGCAAATAGCAATCTTATGTCCCGGTGCTCTTCTCTCCTCATAATATTTACAGATGATTGCAAGAACAATTCCTGTTTGTTCTCTATCCAAATATACACCGTTCAATGATTCTTCCGTTTGATCTAACGGCCCATTAATAAACCAATATGCGCCTTGCGAGAGATGCATCAAACGGTAAATATTTTCATAATATTCACCATAAAAATTCTTTCCATAGAAAAATGCAATTCGCCGATTGGTCAATAACATATAGTTTTTCGAAGCAGATGTCAGTCCTGTTTTTGCACAGAACAGAATCACTTCATCCTGCTGCAGATAAGGTGCTACCTTGCCCTGGATTTCCTGATATACTTTTTCATTGGAACGCATGGTAGCCAGTCCTTTTTGGCCTTGGATTTTCTCCTCCAGCTGGAGAAACATCTCATCAATTTCTTTTCCCGAGCACAACAAGCCAAGCATAATATCCCAGCTTTCTTTTATGCCTCTTCCCATATTCATATCTCTTTGAATAAAAAGCCGGGAAGCAACATCCGCTGTCTCTGATTCCATTGACAAGCATTCTTGATCCTGCTGTGCGCAAGAAATTATTGTCTGAAGTTTATTCATAAAATCCGAATAATGGGAAGGAGAACTTACACTCCAGTAATTGTAGGTATTTCCATCTCTCGTTTTTATCTCCAATTTGCAGCCAAGTGCTGACCATAAAACAACCGCAGCACAGATCAGTCCTACTCCTGCTGTAAAAAATGCCGCTATCGCACACAGCGCAATAATTATAATTCCATATAAATTAATATACCGTTTTATACTAACCGAGGCAATGTCCCGATAACAGATTTCTCTTTTCTTTTGATATGTATTTGGCATTGTTCCAATCTTTAATCGATCTTCTCCAAATACGATCCAGGATGCCACCTTGGTATTCATTAAGCCTAATCGCTGGCCAAGAAATGACCGGAACAATGTAGCCTCTCCAAGGTACTCATCCGCCACATAACGTTTATTTTGTTCATTTGTCTGCATAAAAACTTCCTCCGTTTTATTTTAATTTATTCTCATATTTAAGAATAAACTTCGCATTTGCCTTTTCGATTGGATTCAATACACTTTCACTAAATTCATCCGCCTCTACAGAACCAAAATACCAGGATTGTTTATCAAAATAATCCTGCAGTTCCTTATCATTAAAGCGTCTGCCGTGTCGTGCATAAATTTCATTTCGGGCAATACGGCACTGTTCTTTTGTCAATGATTTCAGATCTGCCTTTGTCACTTTTTTCGTATCTGAATTTGGCAAAATGTAATAATCCGTATTATCTTCTGAATCCTCTTCATCCTCGTAATAATCATAAGAATCTTCCACCTCTTCTTCCGGGGTAGGCTCCGGTTCCGGCGTCACTTCTGGTTCCGGTGTCGAAGTCTCCTCTGAATTATCAAACTGCGTCACCGTTCCCGATTCAAACGAATTTTTATCCACATCCTCTTCATCGACATTATGGTTCTCCGCATAATCCTCAAATGCTTTTAGAATCATAACACTTGTGATGGTATCCTCCTGTGGTACATCATTAAAGCTCAATGCCCCCTGTGTAAAAGAACCATTATCCATATCCACCACAAACTGAAGGCGCGCCTTTACCCGGGATTCTTTGTACGTACAATATCCTGTAAATTCTACGATATCCTGTCCCTTTTTGGCTTTGAAATACCGCCAGTTTGCCTCATCAAAGAATTCTCCAAAGGCATCTCCATATTTAATATTGGGATATGCTTTCGGGCTTCCCTGTTTTACTGCTTTTACATGGATATCCTCTTCCTGAGATTTATTGGAAGTTTTTTCGTTTTTTCCTTCTTCTGATGTTTTCGTATCAGATTTATCTGATGAAGAATTTCCACACCCAGCAATCACAAAAGAAACGGCCATACACATAACAAGCAAACATAATTTTTTTCTCATGCTATCTTCCTCCCATAATAATCTTAGTTTTTCTGTTGTTAACTCGTTTTTTCTCACTTTTTCAAAAATTACATTTGTTCTGATTGTCTATGTCATCCCCTTTGGCCTCGTATTCATGGATGAACGGATCTTTTGAGGTACACGAAATAAGACGTCGTCCTCTTTCGTTATAGTTGGCCATTCTCTTCCCCAAGTCCTTACGGCAGCAAACCTCCCATGTCATACTGGATATCCCTTCACTCCAGGGTTCCTAAATTCCTTCGTTCTGCTTATCCATAAAGGGGCGTCATGATGCTCCTTCACTGAGTCATTGCTCGAATGGAGTAAATTCTGACTTTCGGCTCTTCATGTAATTCTTCTTTTCTTCTGATTCTTCCAGCATCTTTCGATGGACGTCTTCCTGAAAGTCTCTTTTTGTTTTTATGCTATCTGAGGATTGCGGTGTATATCTGACAGCATCTTTTCACCATCATAAATCGCTCCCTTTGTCAGAATCGCATAAAATACTCGTATCAGCTTACAACTGATTGCTATTACGGATTGCTTTTTCTTCAAAGGATTTACCGTTCTTGTTGTATAATATCGATGCAATTCCCTGAACTCAGCATTGGTTGCTATCAACGGAATTACTGCATTGAACAGTATGGCTCTCAGCCTACTACGACCTCTTTTGCTGATCGTTGTCTGTCCCTTATGCTTTCCAGAACTGTTTTCTTTCAAAGATAAGCCAGCCAGCTTCTGTATCTGCCTTGGTGATTCAAAACGTCGCAAATCACCTACTTCGGCAAGAAATCCAGCCACCGTTATCAGACCTATACCTTTGATAGCAAGCATCTGCTCACTTTCAGGTATCTGCCGGCACAAATGTTCCAGTTTTTCCATTACCGATTCATACTGTGCCTGCTTATAATCATAGTCTTGAAGTAACAACTTCATTTCATACTCTGCAGCGTTTCTACCATTCTTTAGACCGATACTATGTTGAGCTGTCTCATACAGGGTCGTTGCCCGCTTTATCCCAACTGCTCTTAATTTCGCATCTCGCCAAATCTGATTAATACCTGCAATTCCGAGTTCTATGATTTTCTCTGGTGTACATGCTCTACGTAATACCAGCATGCTACTTTGTGATTCATAATCTCCAAATACTTCTTTGTACTCCGGAAAATATATAGCAAACCATCTTGCAAATCGATTTTTAATCTGGGTAATTTCCCTAATCAAACGCTGACGGTTCGTTACCATTACTCTTAAATCTGCATACACTCCTTGTGGTGTATATGGCAGCGAATAACGTCCTTCGGTAACAAGCTTTGCTATTACCTTCGGATCTTTTCTGTCATTCTTACTTTGGCTGTTGTCATCCAGTTCCTTGGTCTGCTTTACCGCATAAGGATTTACCATAACCAACAGAATGCCACCATTCTCAAGGTAAGCACCAAGGTCAAACCAGTAATGACCTGTCGGTTCGATACCTACCATAACTTCGCTTTTTTCAGTCTTTTTCATAATGCGCTGCATCCAGCCTGATAGACTTTGAAAACCCTCTAGACTGTTGCTGAATTTGAAGACATTCCCAAGCTCTATCCCTCTCCAATCAAATGCTCTCGCATAATGAGTGGTGCTTCCGATATCGATTCCGACTACCAAAGTACATTTTTTTACTTGATTGATTTTCTGATTTTGTTTACAATACATATGAGGGTACCTCCTGAATTTTGTTGTTTAACTTGCCGGTTAACAACTTAATTCTATGGCTGGTACTCTTTTTTTGCAACCCTGTCATTTGTCACCTAACAGGAATACTCCTTTCCGTACATTCTACCAAATATTGTCGAAAAATCATTGGTAAATTACAGATATGTTTACAGGAAAAAAAGCACGAGAAAGATACTTGGGAATGTGGTACTGATAATTAAAAGTTATTAGTAACTATACAAATTGTTTTTGATTTTTTAACACCCCTTTTAATCACTTCCCCCTCCTATATATTCATACGATTTCTCGGATGCTTCATCCTTAATATTTCCAGCTGCTTTTTTGACGCCACTTCCGCATAAATCTGCGTTGTCGTAATGGAAGCGTGGCCTAACATTTTTTGGATAAAACGAATGTCCACTTCTTCCTCTAAAAGCAGTGTTGCAAATGCATGGCGAAACATATGGGGTGTAACATGAAGATCAATCATTGCGTGCTCTGCATAGCGTCTGACCATACGACGGGCTGATTGTTCTGAATATCGCTCCCCATAACGATTGAGGAAGAAAAACTCTGTCTGGCTCAGTTCATCCTTCCATTGATTTTTATATTCCTGCAATTGCTTTATTACTTGAACGGTTCCTATTTGAAGATACCGCTCCTTGTTTCCCTTGCCCTTTATACAAAATATTCCTTGCTCCAGATCAATATTTTTCTGCGGTAAATTGCATAGTTCCGAAATCCGTATTCCCGTTGCAAAAAGTGTTTCAACCACCGCAATATCGCGATTTAACAGCTTTGTTCTGCTTTCCGTATTTTTTGTCTGTAATTTTAAAGAATACATATAGCTGAGCAGTATTTCCAAAGTAGAATAAGGGATCGTACGCGGCAAAACTTTCTCCTCACGAAATTCCGTCCGCACCTTTCGCATTGGGCTGTCTTCTATAATCTCTTCTTCCTCTAAATACGAGTAAAATGCTTTCAAACTTGCAATCTTCCGCTTTACTGTCTTTTGCTTATAAACATCATGCAAATGCAGGATATATTTCCGGATTGCCTCTCTTGACATCACCAATTCTTCCTGTCCGTTAAACTCTGAAAACTGCTTCAAATCAATGCGATACGCGCGGATCGTTTTTTCATCTAATTTTCGCTGCTTTCTCCCATAATATAAATACTCTTCGATTAATTCCAATTGTTTCTTCATGATTTTCTCCTTTTTCAAGCAAGAATATCACACAATTCCCTATTCTGCAATCAGCATTTACTCCACATACCGCTCAATAATCTGCTCCACTTTCTCATCCTTTCCAACTGCCCGAACCATGATTAAAAAATCCTCTGTCGTCGCAAGCCGGAACTGATACGTCTGATAATATTTTTGCAACATTTCAAAAAATGTTTTATCGCCCATCGCCTTCCACAATTCATACAAAAATAGTTTGCCACCCTCATAAACACAGGTCGAATATTCATCCGATGTTTCCTGATAATCACTTACTTTCCGATTGATCGGTTTGGTCCGCATGGACTGAGGAATAACGATTTTCCGGAACCATTTATCCATGTCTTTGCGGGAATTGTATTTATTTCCCCACAACGTTTTCTGCAGTTTTTTATTGGCAAAATAGGGAAATAAAATATCTTCGCAAAACTCACTAAAACCTTCGTCGAGCCACGGTTCCTTATAAGAATCGTTGCCGATTGCCGCATAAAACCACTGGTGGGCGATTTCATGCGGAACGTGTGATTCCAATTTTCCAAAAGAATTTTTATCAATATTGCGGAATTCTTTCACATCCGGCATGCCGATCATGCAAAGCCCCGGATATTCCATTGCGCCATCAAAGAAACAATGCACAATTTTCAATTCCGTAAATGGATATTCTCCTATTTTTTCCGAAAAAACACGGACCGCCTCTTTGGCAATCTGCAGAGAATATTTGTAATAATTCCGATTTTTCTTATAATCAGGAGCCAGGATGGAAATGGTGGTTTTCCCCTCATTGGCATCCAGACGACAAAAGTCATCCGACACAACCGCTGCAAATTCTCTCAGATTTTTGCCGGTAATCCTCGTTCCGTCTTGCATAGAATGCTCCGTCCCGGCAGCCGCAACGGTATAGTTTTTCGGATGCAAAAATGTAACATCATAATCTGCTGCCTCATTGACATACGTTTCATCGTTGTCCCCCATATATGGATTTTCATTCCATTGTCCGTTTTGGTATAAAGAGATGCTTGGAAAGCAAAATGAAAGTTGATACATTTCGTGTCCATCAAAAAGAACATAACCAAAACGATTTTTCTGTTTTGGGATCTCCGTTCGGAATGAAATTTCCACTTTTACATTACTGCGAGCCGGCGCTATTATTCGGTTTGCAGCAGATAAATAGACAATAGACGCGTCCTCTTTTTTATCAATCTGCAAATTTTCTTTCCCAATTTTTGCCGAACTGATCTCTGTTTTAAACTTTTTCCCTTTTAATATAGCTGCCGCCCAGTTCCGCACACAAATCTTTTCCAAATCCTCGTCTGTTGCATTTTTAAGTGTTGCACAAACGGTTCCGGAAAGGACTTTATTTTGAGTATCCAGCGATACTTGCAGCTGATATTGGCTTGCATATGCTTTGCCCTCATTTTTTACCATTTCCTGCTTACTTGCAGTATCTGTTTTTTCTACTTTTGTAGTCTCTTTATGCATCGTAAATAAAATAACAGCTAGAACATCTATAATTATGAGCACAAAAACTACCATGCCTATTTTTTTCTTCATCTTTTTCCTCCTTATAAAACATCCACGGAAAACTGATACGTAGACAACCTTTTTGCCTCTTTTCTCGTTTTCGCCTTATACAAGGCAATACTATCTTCCGTCGTAACATAACCATACAGTTTCGTTATCACGCGTCCATTCCTTGCATACAATTTCCGCTCCCATCGTCCTTCTTTGTCCCCGATTTCTTCAAAAGAAATCTTCTTTCCATTTTGATCAAACAGCGCAATCTGGCTGTGCACGCCCCCAGTCTCTTTTGTAAATATCACAATCTGGTACGGCGATATAAATACATTTTTTATCGTCAAATGACTGCTTAATCTTCTATTGACCGCAATCTCCTGGCTTCCCTCTTTATAAACCGTGTATGGGATTTCAAAATTCCATCTGCCGGAGAGCGATTCCTCGCCAAAATAAATTGTCAGAATTTGTATACTGAGTTTTCCATCTTCTTTAATAACATCCGTTTTGTCAAATTTCATCATTCCGATAAACGTATGCTTATCGACGCATTTCCCATCGATCGGAATATCCGAATCTTCCCGCGTCATTGGCTGGTCGAAACCGTACTGGGCTTTCACACAGATCCGTTTCCCTTCTTTTGAAAAATCCATATCCGCGCCCTGCATCTGCATCGTCACATACACCGAAAATCCATCACAGTAAACTTCCGACGCCGTCAGTTTAATTCCTTGATTTTCCGCGCTTAACCAACTTGTTTCTTCCGGCTTGATCTGCTCCGAATTTTTATATTCACCAGAGTAAACCGCCTCTTTCCCTACCTGCTGAAAGATGCTTCCAATCACCGGAAGTTTTGCCGCCAATGACGGATTCACCGCCAACACACCTCCACCTATTATGACAAGCACGGTTGCCGCAACAGCCACTCTTTTCCAAACATTTTTCTTATGCATTTTTTGTGGCACTTCCGGCAGATACTGCAAGGTCTCCCCGACAACGTTTTTTACCACTTCCGGCACTTCATCGTCTCTCTGAATCCCATCAAACCATTTTTTATATGCATCCATAATGAATCCCTCCATTTTATAAATCGACCACACCTGCCGACGTTTCTTTCCCAATATCATAATATTTTTCCAGTGCTTTCCTTGCCGACTGCAGCCTGCTTTTTACTGCACTTTGGCCAATCTGCAGTGCCTCCGCAATTTCCCGCACCTTAAACTGCTGCCCATAATAAAGTTCCACAACAATCCGCTGCTTTTTATTCAAATAACGTAACATTTCCTGCCACTCGATCTCTCCGTATCCTTCAGATTGATCCTCGATATCCGGAAATTTTTCCGCTGTAATCATTTTTTTCTTTTGATTATAAATCGCATAACATTGATGAATTAAAATGCGCATCAGCCACGTTTTAAAATATCCGGCGTGTCGCAGAGAACCAATCTTTTCCCAGCAGATAAGAATCGTTTCCTGTATCGCATCCGCAGCATCCTCGTCATTTTGCAAAATGGCAATGGCGGCTTTATACATACTTGCTTGATTATCCTCAATCAGTTTCACAAAGGCCTCTTTGTCATGCTTTTTCGCTTGTATCACAAGTTTCGTATCCATGGGGTTATTCCTTTCTTCCAAAGCCTTGAAATTAAGTACTACAACTATTAGATAAAATAGTATCACATTTGGTCGGTTAAAAAAACAAAAAGGTGCAGAAAACCTGCATCTAGTCACTATATTTTCTAAAAAATTATTATCTATTTCCTCACCTTCACCTTTATTTTAGCCATCACACCATTTTGCGTAACCACATAAACGGTAGCTTGTCCGGGCTTCTTGGTTATGATTTTTTCCACTTTCAATGTGCGTTTTTTGCTTCCTGCAATGCGTACAGCCACTGGATTTGCATATTTTTTGCTGCCTTTCGTCGCCGCATAAAGCTGCAAAGAACGTCCAAAAACGACTTTTTTCCCATCCACGATACGATATGCCTGAACCTCATACTTATACCAATCATTTTTCCGCAATTTTTTACTGATATAGGATGTTGTTCCTACTGAAATAAGATCGTCCGTCACTTTGAGGTGCTATAATATAGTTGTAACAGGGATGGCTAATAAGATATAATATAATAAAGAAAGAAAATCTCCGGTTACGAAAAGAACTGGAAGAGGCAAAAAAGGAAAATCTCTTCCTAAAAAAAGCGGCGGCATTCTTTGCGAATTAGTTCATGTGACACAAGGCATGAGTAAAGCAGGATGTCCCTATGATAACGCACCCATGGAGAGATATTTCAACACTTTGAAGAGTGAGCTGATTTATCTGTGTGAATATGATGCTGAGGAAGCTCTCTATCAGGCTAGAATCGCCTAATGCGATACAATGCTCGAATGGATTGCTTGAGTACTCCGGTAATATCCAAGTAACAATCCAATGAATTTTTTTAGCCACAAATGTTACAAAAATGCTTGACCACAACATACATATGTACTTACCTTTGTATTTCCAGTTATCACATACTGAACTCCATTATCCAGGTACTCAGTATCATAATCATATGTATCAAATGCCCTTGTCCCATCAGCGAAGTATCCGGTCTCTCCCTCCATGCCTATGGACAACTTGCTGTGCCCTTTATAAAAAGACTTCACCTCAAGCCGTTCTCCAGATTCTACTCCATCCTTGTCAGATGGAATATGACTTTTTATTATGCATGATATCGTATGTCTTTCGCCATCCGGTACAAATTCGGCTTTTATACAAACTCTTCCATCTACATCGGGACAAAGCCTATCCATCACGCCCATGTTCTGTGCTGTATATTTAATTGTTTTTCCATCTATGCATATTTCTATATCTCCCAGTGGCGTGGTCATTCAATTCTCCCATATCTAACATTTAAGGTATCTATCTTCTGCTACTTTAATTACTAGCGAATCGTATCTTCGCCTTTTAATTGTTTTTTATTTGCATACATGGCTGCATCTGCAATAGAACATATATGTTCAAAATCCTCGTCTGCATCCGGCGTGGCAAAACCAATGGCGCAGCAATAAAGAGTCTTAGAAAGCTCCCTCCGCATATGATCGATCAGAGCAGGGACATCATCTTTTGAAACCCGTGAACATAAGATCATAAACTCATCACCACCGGTTCGATACAGGTGGCATCCCCTCGGCAGTATATTTTGAATGCACGCTACAATCGTACACAAAGCCGTATCCCCGGCCGCATGGCCATTCTCGTCATTGAGCCTCTTCAGATCATTTAAATCAATGGAAATTACCGCTGTCAGACATTTGCTCTCCATCAAATGATCCGCATCCAGATAAAAATACCGACGGTTGAGCGCATGCGTAAGTGGATCCCGCTTGAACTGCTGTGCCGTCAAATACATATAATAAAATGCAATACTCACAGCTCCGGTGGTATTGATGAGTCCGTCATAATGGAAAAACGCCTCCAGAATGGTAGCTATCGTGTTCGTCACCGCAATGAAAATTGCGATCAGCAATTCGTATGTATGCTCAGTCTTATATAACTTATTAGTCAGGATAACCAACAGAATTAAATAAAAACTGGAGGCAGCAAATGCCGAATATCCAAGCGGCCCCCGCACAAATTCATTCTTATCCGAGTAGGAAAAACAAACACCTGAAAATAACGCAGTGGAAGCGATCAACGTATTCAGAATTCCCGGAAGCGCAATAAATTTCTTAAACTTTTGCGACACTCTGTTTCCACAGGAAAGAATGATCACAAAGCATATATTGATTGGTCTAAGCGCATACCCAATAATAGATACTGCCACACGCAGCATTGTCGGATACGGAAGTGTCGCACACCAGTATTCTATACTGTCAACGATAACCAGACACAGTACTGAGCTTATCGCAATGGAAAACAACCGAATTACTTTTCTCTGAAATACAGGATTTACATTGACGAAAATCAACATAAAAAAGGATATTAAAATCGTCGCAAAATTCAACTGTAAAAAATAATGAAACATAAACTCCTCTTTTCTATCTGTAAATATACAAATTCCACATTATTATAACACAGAAAAGGGAAAGTGTCTATAATGGTCTCCTTGAGTTTCCGTATTTCTTCCTGCAAACCCGGGTCTTTGACACTTTGTTTGCCCCTTGATTTTTACAATCCCCTACACCACAGTCCTTTGAGGCTTATTTTTTTGTCAAATTTTAAGATTTTCCTTGTACTTGTTTGTCATTGTGTGGTATAATAGTTACAAAGGAGATGATTTTTATGTACGTTAACATTACAGGAAGCAAAAACAATAAAGATGTTTATATTTATCAGTCATACAGAAAAGCAAATGGAAAACCTTCTTCCCGCATTTACAGAAAACTGGGCAAATACAATGATCTACTTGAACAGTTTTCCGGTGATTCCGACAAACTGATGGCGTGGGCAAAAGAAGAAGCCGCCAAAGACACTGCCGAATACA